>Ga0207844_100364_pt1 | contig 24305 bp, 23 predicted proteins | sample CeladaPassaB1F10_FD_187487 | JGI IMG/M metagenome (GOLD analysis project Ga0207844, IMG submission 187487) | Cellulose-adapted microbial communities from the Joint BioEnergy Institute, USA - Passage B1F10 (SPAdes) (version 2) | ecosystem: Engineered > Bioreactor > Continuous culture >... | reverse complement strand
GGGACATTGCCCCTCATGTTTAAGATGGTGCAGAATGCATTGCGAAGCGCTGCCTTCCGCCAGTGTTGGCAAGCACATTACTCCTAGCAGAACTGATCTTTCTCATCAGTTCCGGGTGTTGCATCGATAGAGTTCTATCATTCTCGCAGTGCGTAAATTACACAAATTCATTACCCAATCCCAATTTTCAGGTACCCATTGGTAGTGATTGCTTCCAACAGCACGTTTCAACTCTCATGCTTTGTGTCGACCATGAGCTGCCTCTGGCAATCGTTCAATTGGGGTCACTTGATGGTTCTTCGTCAGCAGGTGCGCCCTTCGGTGAAATCGTTTCTTGTTGTACTGCACCTAGCCTCGGCTATTGTGCTCGGATCATCATGGACCGCCACCGCTTCGGAATACCGGCTGCGCGCAGGCGATGTTATTGAAGTGTCGGTTGCAGGTCTCCCCCAATTCGGTCACCGCGCGCCAGTACAACTCGATGGCAGCATCACGATTCCAACAATCGGTACGCTCGATGTCGAGGGAGAATTATTGTCGGACGTCCGGGAACGTATTCAGGCCGCCTTCACGGGCAAGCTGCTAACCGTTTATGCCTCGGATGGCCGCGAGCTGACACGTACTGTCGAGCGCGAAGACGTCTCGGCGACCGTTGCACAATATGCTCCGATTTGGGTATCGGGCGATGTTGTTCGACCCGGCGAGCAACGCTTCCAACCGAGGATGACGGTCCGTCAAGCGATTGCGTCCGCGGGGGGGGATACGGTCGTCCATCATGAACGGAGATACTGGCCGGCGTTATGATCCCATTCCGCTGCAAAGCGACTACATCGCAAGCTGGCTTACGCTGGCCAGTCAAGCAGTGCGTGTCTGGAGGCTGCGGTATGAGCTCGGCGAAACAGTGGAGTTCGATAAATCATCACTTCCACCGGCGCCGGTTTCGGAAGACGCGCTCTCCCGCATTCTGGTCCTTGAGAAGGATATCATTGCGTTGCGAAAGGAGGACATAAGGCGCGAGCGCGCTTTCTTGGAACGAAGTGCCGCGCTAGCGGAGGAGCAGATCAAATCCTTGTCCGAGCGGCTGGAACTGGAGAAGCAAGGTGAGCTCGATGACACGGAAGAATATGAGCGCCTGCAAGAGCTTCTGCGGAAAGGTCACCTGACCAATATGCGCGTCGTGGATGCCCGGCGCGCGTTGCTGTACTCCTCTACCCGCCGATTACAAACGGCTCATGCCCTCATGCAAGCGCGTAAGCAGCTCGATGAGGCTCGCCGCGCGTTGGAAAAGCTCGAAGACCAGCGGCGGCTCACAATTCATGAAAGCTTGCAATCGGCTGAGCTCAAGTTGGCCGAGGAGCATGCCCGCCTGCGCAGCATACAGGCACAGTTGGATTTGGCAGGGATCTCCGTTCCCCGCGAGTCGGAGAATGCATCACGTCCATACATCACTCTGATTCGAAGAACTGCGACGAACCCAGTGACATTTGAAGCGAGTTACGATGATGAGATCGAACCAGGCGATATCATCGAGGTGGTTTTGAGAAGGTCCCCTCTGTCGACAGGTCACGATCTCGGTGCGGTGAGCACGAGCCCACCTAGATATGCGCTGGAAACGAGATAACCCAATGGATCGAAAAAGCATTAGTGGTAACTGGCGGATAAGGCCAATATCGCAGTTCTCTTCCTCAAAAAGTTCTTAAATACGGTTGGTCAGTTAGCTCGAACGCTGTTGGAGCCAAGGCGGCATCAAGGTCGAGAGAACGCGAACCGCAGATCGGCCATCGTTGCCAAGGAACAGCGCCGGCATTAGCCAGCAAAGCGCAAGACCTGAAAGGATCGAAAGCATCGCCACGCCGATCAGCACCACTATTGCTGAGACCTCGAGCTCTCGCAAATGGTCCACCACAACCCACACGATCAATCCGATTGTGCCCGCGAGCGCTATGCCTGGAACATGCGCTCTGGCGAAATCCGACCAGCTCATATCCGTTAAGATCAGACTCAGCTGCGTCATTAAAGAATAGTTCATGGTGATTCCGGCGACGATGCCGATCACGACACCCGGTAAGTCCCAGAACTGCCCGATCAACGAGCCCACCGCGATGGCGATGGCAAAAGCGGCTTGCCGCCATGCACGGGCATATACCGCGCCGGTTGCGCGCGCAATCGTGTCGCTGAGCTTGTAGCTCGTGCGGAACAGCATGCCGAGCGCTAGGATCTGAAGCGGCAGGACAACTCCCTCCCATCCGGTTCCGAGGAGGACAAAGACGAGCTCTGGTGCAATGATTGCCAGAATTAAACCGGCGGGTATGGTGAACAACGCGCAAGCTGCAAGACCGCTGCGGTATGCTCGGGCAAGCCGTGCCTGTTCTTGCTGGACGAGCGCCATAGTCGGAAAAAGCACGCGATCGAGAATCTGACCGAAAATGACTGCGGGTGCGGTCATCAGCTGCGAGGCAAGAGCATAGATGCCCAGGGCCTGAGCGCCAAGGAAACGCCCTACAATAAGCTTATCGACCTGCCCTGCCAGAAAGTTACAGACGCGAGCAAGAGTAAATCCACCACCATAAAATAGCAGGTCTGCGGTCGCTTGCCGTTCCAGAAGTGGCCACTTGGGATGAGGTTGGCCGACAAGGAGTGCAACCGCTCGAGTAAAGTGCTGCGTAATGAGTGCCCCGACGAGTGCCCAGACGCCAAAGCCGTACCAAGCCATCACTGGATCAATGAGCACGAAACCGGTTGCAAAGGCAAAAGCATCTATGCCCGCGAGCCATCGAAATCGCAAAGCGCGCTGTGCCATCGCTTGTGCCACCATCGAGAAGCCATAGCAGACGAATACGACACAGGCGCCGCGCACCACGGGAGCAAGCTCGGCGAGGCGCAAGAAAGCCGCTACGGCAGGAGCAATTATCCAGATGAGTCCCGCTGTTAAGATGCTGAGGAGAAGAGAAAGCGTAAATCCCACCCGCAGGTGGCGCTCCTCGAGCGACGGCCGTTGTACAATCGCCGGCCCGATGCCCAGGCCTTCAATAATAACTGTGAACTTGATGATAACCAAGGCTGCGGCGTAAAGGCCAAAATCATCCGGCGAAAGCAGGCGCGCAAGAACGACAAGAGCAAATACCTCCGAAAGGGCGAGCGCCCCCATGGATAAGGCTGTCCAGAGCATGCCCATCAGGCTGCGTCTCGCCAGACCGCGCCGCTTGTCACTCAAGGCTTGCTCCGTCCCGATGAGACGTCTGCGAGATGTCTGGCCAGGAAAGCTGGGCTACGTAGGCCGCGACAGGTCCGCCGGGCTCGTCCCAATTGCTGGCCCAGATCACCTGTGAGCCATCGGGTGAGGGAGAGCCGTGTGCCTCGCTCAGATAATTGTGCTTGGCGCTGTGGTGATGGACGATGCGCCGAATTTCACCGCTTCCATCAGTACGGATTGCTACAATCTCTCCGTAGAGTGGGAGTCCTCGGCGACGAGCAGCGCGTTCATAGGAGCCACCAAATGTCACGAAAACCCAGCCCGGCCGTCTGATGCTACGAACGGAAGCGTGCTGCGCGGGACCGCGCGGTGTCAGCACGGTTACGGCTCCATCTGATAAGCGGCGTTTGATAAGCTGGTACTTGTCTGGCTCGCTCTTGCTGATTCCGACATAGACATCACTGCCGTCTTCATCGATCATCATATCGCCATGGCCGGGCCGGTGATGCTCCGGCCAGTGCTGCACCAGTTTGCCGTCCGCTGTGAAAATGTAGGCTATGTCCGTCTTGTCCGGCATCTCCTGATAGCAGAAGGTGTACCTGCCCGAGGGGGAAATCGTGCAGTAGTGATTTCTACCGTTCAGGGGATCGAGCTGGATGTCGGGATATTTCGTTCCGGTTCGAATATCGTAAGGAAAGGCGACAAGGCGGCCAGACGGAGATCTCAAGAGCTGCACGGAGCCGCACAGCTGCAGTTCTGACGCCCCAAAACTTCGTCCATTGCCGTCAAGTGCCGATGCTCAACAGAGGATTGGTCGGTGTAAATAATCTCGTTAGCATTAGAGTATCCACTTCCAATGGATAGGCCTGAGTACCCAATTTGATAGTCGCCGACATTCGGAATTATGGGAAACTGAAGGGGATGGTTCGCGGGCGAGCATGGAGTATCTGACATCAAATCCCATTACTCTCTCATTTCAGACATGATACGGGACTGCCTGCTTGCGCTGGGAATTCTGCTGTCGACGGCAACGCAGCTTCGTCTGCCCGGGCTGCCGCTGGGACCGGGCGAGGCGCTCCTCGCGGTATGGATGTGCATGGCGGGCATTGAGGTCATGCTCAGACGCTCCCTGCCCCTTACACCCGCTCTCTGGCGTCTACTCATATTCTGGGCAGTATTCGCGATCGCCCAGTGCATTGGCCTTTTCGTTGGGCTTGCCATCGAGGATTACAGAGATAATGGGGGTGCGATGCGTACGGCCGTGGCCTACGCCCTTGTGGCAATGCTATCGTTCCTGGTGGCTATTCTCCCCGGGTGGCGCGTGGCACGCGTTGCTTGGCTCGTCGCCGGGATGGGGGCAGCCGCTGTGACGATTCTCGCCGCGGCTGGCTATGGCCTGGTTCCTGTGCCTGGCTTGGACTTCTGGATCTACAACAGATTCATCGGTTGGTCGATGAATCCCAATCAGTTCAGCCTACTGTGCACTGTTTTGGTTCTGCTGTCTCTCTGTTTGACAGAAGTTGAGACAAGGCCGCGGATGAGGTTCTTGGCAGTTATCTGCCTCGCGGCCGCTTTTCTTGGCGGTGTTATCACCCGCAGCGACTCCTTCATCTTGGCCGTTCTTGTCGCCGGACCTCTCTTCCTTGGAAATAAGATCTTGAAGAGCGCGTTTCGTGCACAACGAGACACCTCCATCGCCACAAATCTCGCCGGCCTATTGCTGATTTCAAGTCCGGCACTGCTCGCCGCCGCGGCTCCTTTCGGACCGATGATCCTTGAAGGTATGCAGAGGACTGCTGTTGAGACGATGGAAAAAAATGATCAAGCAGCGGGGCGCTTCCAGCTGTGGCGGGAGGCAACAGACATCGGCGTTAGTTCGGGCATGCTAGGGCTAGGACCGGGGCCCCATCTCGTTGGCAGCAGGCAGTGGAAGCTACCGCCTCCTTCGAAGGGAGAAGCGCACAACACGATTTTCGACCTCCTTACGCAAGGCGGCCTCCTTGCCTGCATCAGCTTCCTCTGGATAACCGCAGTTGCCTTCATAGCTGCCCTCCGGACAGGATACTCCGCACTGGCCTATCTCGTCCTCTCCTTGTTCGTGTTCTCCAACTTCCATCTGATCGTGCGACATTCGATTTTCTGGTTTTCCGTTGCAATATGCCTTGCAGCAGCGGATGCAACCGCATGCGCGAGTATAAGGCATTCCCGCGGCACGTTTCTCCGGGCTTTTGGGCCCGGCTCACGGACGCGGCTGCCTATAATGCGGAGTAACGACTTATTTTAGAGCTGGCGGCACCTCATATCCGCAGACCGCCATCTCATCTCGGACGTGCGGAATAACTGCCTTGAGGCGTTCGGTATCGAGGCGTTTCCACTTTTCCTGACGACTTGGATCGATCATCTCTCTAGCCTTGTTCAAGATTTCGTCCGTGAGATCCAGGCCGCAGTGTTCGTAAATTCGCCGCAACCGACCTTCGCCAAGCCTTTGCAGATCCTCCCGTGCCTTTCGATTGCAGATAGCCCATTGTCGAGCGATCAGCACCAGCCTGTCAAATTCCTTCAAGTCCATTTCAAACCCCTTGTATCTTGGGCCATAAAAGGACATGTATTCTTGTTTCGTGAGACGCCGCATTACAAAATAATTGAAGAAGTCTCTAGTATAGTAGAGAATTTGCGTTGCCGGGGTAGTCTTTAACGTCCTCAAGAACCCCCGCCATTTCTTTCGCCCTTGCCACTGGAGCTCCATAGAGCTGATGCACGAAAATGGATTCCGAGTGATGTAAAGGTATGTAGCCTCGGGGAAAATGGCAGAAACATAGGGAACGCGGAGAACATTAGAGGGGGTGTTCTCAACGATTCGCCTCCCGCCGTGAGCCGTCTGGTATCTCTTAAATCGAGCGCGAATGTACCGAGCAACTCTCTCAGTTACATCGCGGTCGTCGAACTCATCATGCGGTCTTCGGGGGTCGGCATACAGCCACAGCGTTCTTGGCTCGTACCAAGTTACGACAGATGGGTGCAACCCAATAAGGTTTTGAGCGAGTGTGGTGCCGGACCTGTAGTTTCCGAACAGGATGATGGGCGGCTGCAGTATGCTGGTCATTGTAACTGCCACGCTAGTGAGCAAATGAACGGATGGGTCGATTGTAATAACTGTCCTAGTTGTCGCCATATTACCCCAATTAGGTGCCGCATGCCTAGAACAAGGTACTTTAGCACCGGAAGCATTACACTTATTTGCAATATGAGGGTGCTTTCTTGCTGTTAGAGTTGGTTGTCATGATTTTGTTATTGCCGACCAGGAATTCGGCGGAGCTTGCATAAGGCAATTCTGTCAGAAAGCGAGAGCAAGATGAAATCCGTCATCCAGTGTGGTGGTCAGGGAACGCGTTTGCGGCCCTACACGATGGTCCTGCCCAAGCCGCTTATGCCAGTTCAGTCTCAACCAGTGCTCGAGCTCTTACTAAAGTGGCTTCGCCGGAATGATCTGATTGAGATTTACATTACAACGGGTTATCTTGGGCATCTGATTAAAAGCTTTTGTGGGGACGGTCGGCGGTGGGATCTGAGCATTCGATATACTGATGAGCAGGCTCCATTGGGTACAGTCGGCCCGCTAAGCTTGTTGCGCGATGAATTGGATAGCACGTTTCTCGTCATCAATGGCGACGTCATCACTGATCTTAGCCTCAGTGCCCTCGCGAGCTATCACCGCAGTACGCGCGGAGCCCTTACAGTGGCGACAATGCGTCGGGAGACCCGAATGGAGTTCGGCGTTATCGAGCAACAAGGCGGGCGGATTACCGGATTTAAGGAAAAGCCGATCGTCTCCAAACTGGTGAGCATGGGCGTTTATTGTATGGAGCCCGCTGTGCTCCAATATATTCCCTCGGGCGTACCATTCGGCTTCGATGATCTCATCCTGTGCCTGCTTCGACGCGGCGTTCCGACTCACAGTTACATCCACGAGGGGATCTGGCTCGATATCGGCCGGATCGATGATTTCCAGTCAGCACAGGAGCTCAATTGGGATGTTTTGTCGCCCTCATTTGAACATGTCCATGCAGCCTGAGTCAGCATCTGTTCCTCATACAAACGCAGAAGGTTTTGGGGTAGCGGGACGCGCTGATAACAACCTTGATAAACTCCAGGTCGTTCACGTCGCGCAACCACTCTTCGGGCCCGAGGAAAAAATCGCTTTTTCTCAAGTGCTCGACGATGGCTGGGTCACGATGGGCTCGCGGGTGCGCGCCTTCGAGCTCGCCTTTGCTGAGCGACATGGCGTAACCGATGCTGTGGCGGTTAGCTCATGTACCGCTGGTCTTCATCTCACCCTCGCGGCGTTGGGGATCGGCCCAGGTGACGAGGTTTTGGTTCCCTCTTTGACTTTTGTGGCGACCGCCAACAGTGTCTTATATGCTGGAGCCTCGCCAGTTTTTGTCGATATAAGCTCGATGGAGTTCCCCCTGATCTGTCTCGAGGACGCCGCGGTAAAGTGTTCGTCGAGAACTAAGGCTGTAATCGTCGTGCTTTACGCCGGCTGCGTAGAGCAGCGCAGGGCTTGGCGCGAATTTGCCTCCCAAAGGGGGCTCTTCCTGATTGCGGATGCGGCACATGCAGCCGGCCTCAAGGATGCTGCGAGCTTTGGCGATGCATCAGTTTTCAGTTTTTACGGCAATAAAAACATGACCACCGCAGAAGGCGGCATGGTGGTGTCGAATTGCCCCGAATTCCTGGGGCGCTGCAGACAAATGCGCAGCCATGGCATGACGAGTGGTACGTTCGAGCGCCATCAGAGCGGCGCCCCTCGCTACGACGTTACGATGCTCGGTTACAATTACCGCATGGACGAACTCCGGGGCGCCTTGGGACTCATCCAGCTTGGACGCCTTGACGCCTGGAATGAGCGGCGACGCGTGCTGACCGCTCACTACCGCGAAGCACTGGCCGCGAATTGCCCTACCATTCTAGTTCCTGACCTTCACGGTTCCAACTCTGCTCACCACATTATGCCAATTTTGCTCCCGGCAGATACGGACCGTGATCAGGTGATCGCTTCGCTACGTGCCGACAACATCCAAACGAGCATCCATTACCCGCCCATCCACAAGTTCTCTTTCTACAAAACGTTGATGCCCCAGTTGGATTTGCGGAGAACCGAGGAATTCGCTCGTCGTGAGCTGACGCTACCCCTGCATCCCGCTATGCACGACCGTGATATTGAACGGGTCGTCCGCAGTCTGGCCGTAGCACTTGCCCGCTCATGAAAGACCTTAACCCACAGAGGAACTCTGGCATGATTCACTACAACCGCCCGCAGGCGCGCTTTAGCGGAGGTGCCGGCCGCGCTCTTGACGTTGTGCTCGCCGTGGTGGGCCTGATGGTTTTGAGTCCACTCATGCTGCTTATCGCAATTGCAATCGTCGCGGAGAGTGGCCGCCCAATCCTGTTTTCACAGGTTCGACTCGGGCGGAATGGCAGGCATTTCCGAATGTACAAGTTTCGTAAGTTTCGCCCAAACTGCAGCGCTTTCGGGTTTCCCCTGACACTCAGCAATGATGCTCGAACCTCAAAGGTAGGGCGCTTTTTGGCTAGAACAAAGCTGGACGAGCTTCCTCAGCTCTACAACATCCTGCGTGGAGATATGGCATTCGTCGGCCCGCGACCCGAAAGCCTCCCATTTGCTAACTGCTTTGAGGGACAGTATCAACCCGTTTTGGAATATAAGCCCGGGATATTTTGGTCCGAGCCAGGCGGCGTTTCGCAACGAAGCAAGACTGTATCCTGCTAATGGGGACTTGATCACCTTCTATCGGGAGGTACTCTTTCCCCTGAAGGCATCCTTAGACCTCGAGTATTACCCAAGAAGGACCCTACGCAAGGACCTGGCCTGGATCGTTCGTGGTATCCTAGCAGTGTTCGGTTTTCATCCAACATTGGCCCGCTTGTCTGAAATCGATGCTTTTGGGCTCAGCCGGTCTGCTACGACGGCCGCTGATGCACATCAGGTGGTGCGGCCGGCTCGCCGCGCAAGCGCGACATAGCGGAGTCTAGAAACTGGTTTCACCGAATCGGGACGTGAGGACGACGATATGAAACGAGTGGCTCGGCAAGACCCCTTAGATCAGCTACAACGTAAATTGCTGACAAAATGTGCCAATCGAGCTCGCGCTGATTGGCATTCAGACGAGCCAGATGGAACATAGGCCATATAGGGAGCGTAGGTCATATGTTGGGGCAAGGACGCCAACCGACGTGGCCAATTGCGATCACGGGTCCAGATCATGGTAGCGTCCTAGTCGAGCTATTTGGGCCGGCTGCCTGTGGTAAGACAACACTCGCGCGTGCCGTCGAAACGGCACTCGGAGCAGGGGGAGTTCCAGTACGTCTTGTCGCAAGCTCGCGTCCCCAAGAAAGCGGACCAACGCAGGCTCAATTGGCAGCTGTCGTGACAGCTCCTCTGAGCCGAGCTTTCAAGCTTTTTGCTGCCTTGGGTGCGTTGACCAGCCCCGCCGACCCATTGGAGCGGAAATTGATGGAAATGATACCACCCAAAGGTTGGATGGGGCAGCTCCGGGTCCGACGCTATTTGCGAAATCTCTTTCGCTCCTGGGATGCCGCGCGAAAGTTGAGAAGTGTTGTCATATTCGATCAGGGATTTATGAACGCATTGTGTTCTATGGCGCTGTATTCTGACCTTGTTGACCGAGAGGTAATGCGGAAAAGCATAGCCCTTCTCCCCACGCCTGACGTTCTAGTTCGCGTCGGCACACCGCGAGATATTCTTACTACTCGGCTTACCAAGCGATTGCAGCGGCAAGGCCCGATCGAGCGACTCTTCGAGCGAAAGATTGAAGTGGCTCTGCGACAAGTGGAAATTTTCTCCCAGTTGGACGAGCTACTGATCGCGCAGGGTAGGTCGTTTCTTCACGTGTGCGGGCAGGACCACGAAGGTCTCGAAAAAGCTGTCGGAACGATTGTTGATGAAGTGTTCAGGAGAAGAGAGAGCCGACGTGAGCTCGCTTAATCGAGGGCCAGTTCGGATCGTATTTTTGATCTCGCAGGCCGATGACATTGGCGGTGCTCACGTCCACGTTCGAGATTTGGCTTGTGCCCTCCGCCAACGAGGCTACGATACGATCGTATTGGCTGGCGGCCGAGGTGCCTTTGCCGCTCAGCTTAGTGCTCGGGGCATTCCCTTCTACAGCCTCCGCAACATACACCGCAGCGTTGGCCCGCTCAAAGGCATGCAGGCCGTTGTAGAAATTCGCCGGTTGTTAAAAGAGTTGCGTCCTGACTTGGTGTCTACGCACTCGACGACAGCGGGATTAATCGGGCGTATCGCTGCCTGGAGTCTTGGCATCCCAGTTTTGTTTACGGCCCATGGTTGGGGATTTACTGACGGTCGCCCCTTGGCCCAGAGGCTAGCGTTTTGGTTGGCAGAGAGGGCAGCGGCCCCCTTCTCCGCCCGGATAATCACGGTTTGCGAGTCTGACCTGGAAGCCGGGAGGCGAACTCACGTCGCCAGGCGTGACCGGCTCATAGCAATTCCGAATGCAATGCCAGACATTTCGGACGCCCATCGGGCCAATCCGGAGAGATCGCCGCCGCGGATAATAATGGTCGCGCGCCTTTCATGGTGGAAGGACCACCAGACGCTTCTGCGAGCTCTGGCCGGACTGGTAGAACTGGAGTGGACCCTCGAGCTGGTTGGGGATGGCCCTACGCGCCCTGAGGTTCAGGCACTGACGGCGTCGCTGGGACTGGCACAGAGGGTGTACTTCCAAGGATTCAAAGCCGAAGTCGCGTCCCACTTGGCAGAGGCTCAGCTGTTCGTGCTTGCCTCAAAATGGGAAGGCTTTCCGCGCTCGATCCTGGAGGCGATGCGAGCTGGCTTGCCGGTAGTCGCGTCGGATGTTGGTGGTGTCCGCGAGTCGGTTCGCGATGGAGAGACTGGCTTTGTCGTTCGCGGGGGCGATGCCGAAGAACTCGGCGACAGGCTTCGCCGTCTCATCACTAGCCCGGAACTGCGACTTCAAATGGGGAGATCTGGAAGAGCTCTTTATGAGGAACGCTACACTATCGAGCGCCTCGTAGCCCAGACCACGGCAGTTTATTCGGCGGTACTTGCAGAGGGCTGAGCGATGACAGTCGCATCATTTGCTAGTGATCCCACGGATGCTGCTGATCAGTGCGCAATCTGTGGATACTCCGGCAGCGGTTTTTCGAAGCGGGGCTACTACCGGAAATGCCCCAAGTGCCGGGGAGCTTCTCGGGCTGAACCTGAGCATCCCGAAGCACTTGACGATTATTGGCAAGGGGAGGAGTTCTGGTCGGAAGAAGAGATTTGGAAGAGAAAAAAGCGCGAACCTGTTTTCCGAGAGGCGTACAGAATACTGCAAAGCGTCAAGTCAAAGCCGGGATCTGTTCTCGATGTAGGATGCGGGATTGGAACGTTCTTAGCCATCTGTCAGGAGAATGGCTGGCAGGTAACCGGCATAGATCCATCTCCCGTCGCTGGAGAGGTTGCAAGGCGAGAGTATGGTTTGGAAATTCTTACTGATGCATTCCCCAGCAACCACTTAGTCGGGCGTCGCTTCGACGCCGTTTTCGCGGCCCAAGTTCTGCACCATCTCCCCGATCCCGCTCGGTTCTTGGCTGATATGGCAAAAGTTGTGGCAGAGGACGGAGTCATTATACTGAGAACCCCTAATCTTGCTCCCGAAGAGGGCATGCTATGGGTACAGAAGCTACTTGGGCGCAAGGAGGAATTCTTTTGTGGGCCTACCTTGCACATTTTTCACCCCGACACACTTAGGCTCCTATTCGCCCGCGCAGGATTTGGCGACGTGCAATTTCTTATTTCTCGTCCATTCATCGAGCCGATACGCGGCTACTCACCATGGGCAAATCTACGACGTATCCTCTACGACGGAGTGAAGCTAGCTGTCTATTGGGTCGCCGACGCTCTGTTCCACCTGACCGGAGGGCGCGTCATCGTGGGTCCTTCAATCTTCGTTGTAGCCAGACGGAATAGGGGGGCAACAATGAGAAGAGAAGCTTGCGAGAAAGGGCTGAGCCGATTCGAGAGGTGCTCGGCAGTGTAGTGTCTCCTCGTCTCCTGCAAAGCCTCGCTTACAGTTTCGCTTACTACATTCACGAGCAAGTCGTTTGGCGAAGGCGTATTCACGCTGATAAGAACATCCGTATCCACGCTACGGCGTCAATCCGATATGCGGAAAACGTCTACATTGGGCGCAATTCACACATTAATCACAATTGTTGCGTCTGGGCCGGCCAAAAATCAAGGATAGTACTTGGTAAGGATGTTTTGATGGGGCCCGGTGTGTGTCTCTTCGCTGCTAACCACGGTACGGCGAAAGGACAGCCAATGATGTGGCAAGAGCGGAAGGAAGCAGACATTGTGATTGGTGACGATGTTTGGCTGGGCGCTAACAGTGTTGTGACAGCAGGCACTCGGATCGCGAACGGTGTAATCGTGGCTGCGGGTGCGGTGGTCACGAAAAATGTAACCGAGGAGAATGCGATCGTTGGCGGCATTCCCGCGCGTGTAATTGGGCAGAGGCGGTAGAGATGAACATTGCGCGGGGGAATGCCGCGTTTACCGTTGACGTGGAAGATTGGTTTCATGTCGAGAACTTGAGAGCGGTAATCAGCCGGGAGACCTGGGATCGCCTGGAATTGCGTGTCGAGCGAAACGTTCACCGCATTCTTGATCTTATGGCTGATCGCGGGGCAAGGGGCACGTGGTTCGTTCTGGGCTGGGTCGCTGAACAATTGCCGGCAGTCGTACGGGCGATTTACTCGGCTGGACACGAGGTCGCGTCCCATGGGTTTGCTCACGAACGCATCGACATGCTCTCAATCGAACAGTTCCGCGCGGACGTAAAGCGGTCGAAAGATGTGCTCGAAGACATAATTGGAGCTGAGATTATCGGATATCGTGCTCCCTGCTTTTCGATTACCGACTGGGCGGTAGACGTGCTTCACGAACTCGGATTTCAATACGATTCATCCGCATTTCCAGTCATCGCCCACGATCGGTATGGGAAGTTGGCGGGCGTGACTGCTGCTGGAAGGCAACTGTATGAAATCCGCCCAGGTTTCCATGAGGTCTGTGTGTCGACTCTTCCGATATTTGGCTACGGTCTTCCCTGGGGCGGAGGTGGTTACTTCCGACTTCTTCCTTACCGACTATTCCGAGCCGGTGCTCATCGCCTTCTTGCAAGCGGTCGGCCCTACGTCTTCTACATTCACCCCTGGGAGCTGGATCCTGAGCAGCCGCGCCTAGCGGGCCTGCGCCGACACCACGCGTTTCGACATTATTTTAACATCGAACGAACCGAGAAACGACTTTGCGCGCTGCTTGAGGAGATCCGCTGGACCACCATACGTGGGCTGATAACGCAGCACAAAGAGTGTCGCGAATAGAGCTGTGCGGGACAGCAAGATATTAGTTCGGCTTGCCAATGGAAAGTGCAGCGTAGTATAGCGGAGCCACCGATGGAGAAGGATCCTTTTGCTGAGTATCCTGAGAATACGGCACGGCGCCTGGTTAGGGAGCGAAAGCGTCTAGACGCGAAGTATGGCTCTTCTTCCCATCGCCACGTGCTGCTGGTAGGTGGATCGGGCTACATCGGAAGTCCGCTGACAATCTATTTGCTTTCGTGTGGCTACCGGGTTACCAATCTCGACTTACATGTCTATGGGCATGGCAGCATTCCATTGGCTTATCTCGGGCATCCGCAATATCGTATAGTGGCCGGGGACATGGGTAATGCTTCGAGACTCGATTATGCACTTGATGGCGTAACTGACGTTGTTCTGCTTGCAGGTCTTGTGGGTGATCCCATCACCAAGAAATTTCCTGAGGAGTCTGCCGCGATAAATGACGTGGCCTTGCGGCGCTGTATAGATCAGTTGAACGGAAGAGGTTTGGAGCGCGTCATTTTCATTTCAACATGCTCGAACTATGGGCTGGTCGAAGACGACATACTTGTCACAGAAGAATCACCGTTGTTACCGCTATCATTATATGCCAAATCCAAAGTGGCTGCAGAGGAGTACATCCTGTCCTTGAAAGGTAAGGTCGACTATCATGCGACCATACTGCGGTTCGCAACGGCTTTCGGGCTGTCACCGCGGATGCGATTTGACTTGACAGTGAACGAGTTTGTCCGTGAGCTCTGCCTGGGTAGGACGCTGGTAGTTTATGATGAGCAGAGTTGGAGACCATACTGCCACGTCAAGGACTTCGCCACACTCATCGAGCGAGTGCTAGCCTCTCCAGCTGAGGACGTTTCCTTCGAGGTCTTCAATGCCGGAACCGAACGCAATAACCACACCAAAAAGGAGATCGTCGACATCATTTTATCCCGACTTCCCGATCGTACAGTTTGCTATAGCTCGAATGGGAGCGACCTCCGCAACTACCGAGTTGATTTTTCGAAGGTGCGAAACCGCTTGAACTTTGAGCCGAGATATTCTGTCGCGGATGGTGTCGAGGAAATAATTTGGGCAGTTGAAGAAGGCTTGCTCGAGGATGTGGAGCGTTTGCCGAACGTTTATGGTAATTATGATCTCCCACTTCTTAGGTCATCCGCGGCCGCTTAAGTACTTAGCGGAGTGCGAGTTACGCACAGTTCAATGAGCTGCGTTGGAAATTTTAGCTTGCTACACGCCGCCTTCACGCCTGGTTATGATTGCTTGCAAATAGGGTCCTGATTTTACGTCGGCCAGCGACTCAGACCTGGGGTAAAACCCTCTGAACGACACAAGTTGTGATTAGCAAGATACTAAGCTTAATGATTAACTGGCCCCAAGCGAGGCGCGGCAGATGAGCCGGGCAGCTTCAGGTCCGTATCTGGGAGCAATTCAGGGACGCGTGACCCATTTATCCACAGAGCCGCCTTCGTTCGGTTCTTGAGGCGCAGCTTTCTCAGTATCGCTTTTACATGGACCTTCACTGTTTCGTCTGAGATGTCGAGCTGTCTGGCGATCTCCTTGTTCGATTTCCCTTCGCCAAGCGAGCGCAAGACCTCAAGCTCCCGAGCAGAGAGGCCGAAGAGTTTCATCTGCGAGTCGTCGTTGAGACGTGTTGCAGCGTAGGCTTCTGCCGATGTATCGCCAATCGTAAGAACGTGCGCCGGGAAGATTCGTTCGCCGAGGACGATAAGCTCAAGTGACTTTATCATCGCATCAGTTCGTGTTGTTTTCGAAATGAATCCATGAACGCCTGTTTGGAGCGCCTGCATGGCCGCATTATGATCAATCGTTTCTGAGAGAAGAACAATGAAGGAATCCGGAAAGCGTTGCTGTAGTTTCGCTATGTCGGACCGAAAAGAGGCAAGGCTTTGTTCCACATCAATGATGAAGAGATCTATTTGGTCATCCTCTCGTGTCGCATTCCACAAATCTTTCATGGTCAAGTAATGCGCATGCCGAGAAAATGCCGTGCGCGCAAAGGTTTGAACGATCCCTGCGCACACCAGATGGCACGGCTCTACAATCACAACCTTCCACCTCTTCTTCATGTGACCTCTCCTGGTCCTTGGTGCCCCTAGCCTCTTGGAGGAAAAGCCGTGCACCGATCTACGATCGTCAATCTGAGCTCAGCAATGGTGCTGCTTAGCTATGGTCGAGTTTCGATTCGCTTTGACGTTTGACAAGCCTGCAGCGACTCAATGCAATCGAGGGCCGCGCCGAGGTCGCAATAGTTTAGCCGCGCCACAGACGCATCTGATAATGCTCGGCAAAGCATGCGGAAACCAGCTCTGGTCAAACTATGCTGATCGTTGAGCGCCTCTCTCAGAATGTCTACTAGGGCGTCGGCGCGGCTCATGGGCCTCAGATTGGTGTTGCCTGTCGCAGAGAGCTCGGGAAAGATGATGGTACGCAGTGATGAAATTGGCGATGAATCGAGCGTTCGACGGGGCGCAAGATACTTGACCAGCTTCCCATCGGGGCGGGTACGAGCATGCATGATGTCGAGGTGCGGGTAGCATTTCCGAAGAGCAGGCCAGCTACCCTCTTTTGTGCAGAATGAGAAGGGTAATCCACTAATTGTTGCTAACTCTGGATCAACAAACACAGCATCCTCCCCGATCAAGGCGTAGCCATGGGCGTGGAGGTAGGCGGCGAGGGTGGTTTTACCCGAACCGGAGCTGCCTACGAGTAGGATCGCGTCGCCGCAGCGGGAAAGAGCAGCCGCATGGATGGCGATCGAACTCGGGAGCGCAGCCAAGATTGCCTCGAGGATTGCCAGTTTCAGCCACGCCACAACCTCTTCTGGGGAGCATAAGACGGTAGCGCGTCCCCACCAATCGTCCCCCAAAATTCTACCGCCCTCCCGCCGAATACTGATTTCAGCAACGACTTTATTTGTCCGCGTGCTGGGCACATGGCCGGGGACCGGCTCGATGGCTGCGAGGAGGGTGCGGTCCCGCTCGACATATACAGTGACCCCACTCACCCAATAAGATCGGAACTGAGAGCCGAGGCGGGCTATGGTGTTTACATTTGAAGGGTTTGGGTGCCGCGGGAGGATAATTCGTGCGGCTGTCTTTTGGGAGCTCCTAGAGATCAACTTCGCATCTGACCATTGTTCAATACAGCTCCTAACGAACAACAGAGCCGTGGAAAGGGTATAACCGGACTGGGATGCCAATTCGGCCGCAGCAGCGGCAATTGTGTTCATATAAGGGTTTTGGTCCGCCGTGCCGTTCCCCCAAAGGAGCTGCCACACAATGGATGAAAGAGAATCAAGGGTAATGAGTCGTTGTTGTCGTTCTTGAAATATGATCAAGCTGTTGTCGAGTACAAACCAGGTGACATCATTACACGGTCGGAGCTCAGCCTCATCACTTTCCAGACTCGTAGTGAGAATTGCCATTGTTTAATAGGGAAGCTCACCACTACACTCGGAAAAAGTGCTTCAAGAACTTAAATACGAAGCTGATCTTCTTCTTGTGGGGCTTGTGATGTGGTTTGGATGGCTTATGCGGACGGCCACTCGAACCTGCAATCGCCTGCGAGTCGAGGCTGGTGGATAAGAGTATGGCCATTGCAGGGGGAGTAATCAGCGCCGCTTTACCTACAGTCTTCAGAAAATCTCTACGTTCGTTTCTTTCCGGGCCGTCTTGCTCGTGGTTGTTTTGGGAGCGGTGCTTTCCTGCATCTGACATTCTAGCTTCTCCAGGTAGCTCGAAGTTAAACCGGGGCGCGGCTTTGATACCTCAAGTTTGTTGAGCCAATGATAGAACACACAAAGATCAGTGCAACAGGTATCTTTAGCGCATAAGAAAAGTCCAGGTGGATACCAAATTATGACTAGGCGCTTACGAGTTAATTAGTTCTCGCAGTGTGCAGAACCGATTGGAGGGCCCGGGCTACACGAAAGGCGATCCGCGTCGGCAGCACAACGACTACATCATCAAGCGCACCGTAAAGGTTCCCCTCAGCCTTTCTAATTAGCCTACGGTACATCGCAGCGGAGAGGCGGGAGATTGGTGGCTCGGGTCTATCGTCTACTCCGAAGAGCTTAGTCAGATTGTACATATACGTTGCGTAAGCGAATTTTCTGAGCCCCGTAGCGAACCTTTCGCGCAGGAGGTTCCAATCTACAGTATCGGTTTTGAGGATATCGAGCGCATCTAGGGCATGGCGGAGGTGGAGCTTACCGTAAAGCAGTCCCCGGTCCTCAAGCATGTCGTGACCGATCAGATAGCACAATCGGTCCGTAGGCGATGGAATGCGGGCGCAGTTCGAGCGAAACTCAATTGTGCGGCAGTGATGTGCCATACTCGGCGCGGACATTGAGGTTCCTGCATCGGGCGGCCGATGATGAATGTGCACGAGCCCGGGATGATCTGGCCTGTAGAGCTTGCTGGCGGTATGGCGCCTGCTGTGCCTTTCCCAATGCAGATAGCCGGCGTCGAGAAGTGAGCGAAGACCGACTTCGAGCTCGGTCGGGAGAAGCATGATATCTAGATCGGCTACAATTCGGCTGGTCTTGCCAGCGGAGGACGCCAAGGCTGCCGCGCCTGTCAGCAAGATAGGTATGACACCGGCTGAGTTCATGATATCGAGAAGTTCGCACAACTGGTGCTGCAAGCGCGCATTTCGTATTAGGTTTGCCTGGTAAACGCTTTCCCAGTATTCTCTGATACTCTGTTCTTCCTCGGTTCGCGCGGGAAATCCGGATTGGGCGACGTAGAGCTGAGGAGTGACCAAGTAGAGGTTTGCCAGGTTCGTAACGCGTACAAGTGAGGCAGGAGGCGGGGGGCTTCCGGTAAGGGCACGTGCAAGGATCTCCAGATGAGAACGCATTCTGTTTCCGTCGGGGTCTGGACCTTGATTTCTACCGTTCGCGGAGGCTACGTTTCATCTGATCCATTATGGGTTTGATGAGGTACGAAAGCACCGTTCGGCTTCCGGTCTTGATGAATGCTTCAACCGGCATACCGGGAAGTAGTTGTAGCCCGCCAAGGTGTTTCAGATCTAAAGGATCAGGTGTGATGCGTGCAGCGTAATAAGCCTGGTTCGTCCGTTCGTCGTGCGTGATGCCTGCCGCGACGAGTGAGACGACACCGCTTATCTCCGGGGTATCGTTGAGGCTGAATGCCGCGAATCGCAGTAGGACTTCTTGGCCAACTGCAACTTTGTCGATATCCGACGGATCCACCTTGACCTCGATGACGAGGTCGTCATCGTCTGGCACGATCAACATGATGGGGTCGCCGGCGGCGATAACGCCACCGACCGTATGAACTTTCGACTGGTGAATCGTGCCATTGGTTGGCGCCCGAATATTAATCCGGGACATATGGTCTTCTGCTGCAATTCTGCGCTCCTCGTACTCGGCGATTTTTGCGTCCACCTCGCGGAGTTCGTGGGCGGTTTGGGAGGAAAATTCTTTCTCCAGCTGGAGGGTCTGTATCACAACCTCCGCAATGGCGGCGCGTGCTTCTGCAATTCTTGACACAAGTTGCGCGCGTTCTCCTTCGATCCGAGTTGCTTCCCGTTCATATGCAGTCAGCCGCGAAATGGAAACGAGCTGGTTCTTCCATAATTGGCGGATGCCATCGATCTCCTTGCCAATAAGGGCGATCTCCTGCGCCTTGGCTTCCACTTGCGCCGAAAGGCCATGGATCTGCTTCTCAAGCTGCTCTTTGCGCTCGCGCAATCGCGCTTTGTTGCCTTCCAGAGCAATCCGACGCAGCTCAAAGAGCCGTTGTTCGAGTGAAAAAATCTTTGCTACGTCAGGATCGCTCAGGCGCTCGGAAAGTTCCGGAACAGGTACCAAATCGCCTGCGCCGTCTCGTTCCGCCAAGAGCCGGGATTTGCGGGCATAGAGTTCGTCTAGACCCTTTCTCACGATGTTCAGGTTGGCCCTTGGTATCGTGTCATTAAGCTGAACTAGTAAATCGCCAGCTGCGACGCGATCTCCATTCCGGACAAATATTCTGCCAACGATACCTCCCGTAGGATGCTGTACCTTTTTTTCGCTGGAATCGACCGTAACGTGTCCATGCGCAATTACAGCCCCAGAAACTTCAGCCAATGCGGTCCAGAGACCCAAACCACCAACCAATATGAGGATGGCTAGGGCGCCGCCGAGCAAATTGCGATGCATGGAGCGTCGGTATGGTGTCGTCGCAAGCATCATTCGAAGACACTGCTCATAAACTTTGCATGTAGCGAGGAGTTGATCAGGTTTGACGCGCCAGATACACCGGTTTCAATTTTGGGGCGGTGCCTCTTGCGGGAGTAGCAAGTGAGGCAAGCACGCGATCTCTTGGCCCAAACATTTGCATTCGCCCCTGTCGCATAACGAGGAGGTAATCGACTGTGGCAAGCACATCCGCACGATGAGCTACAATGACGATAATGCCGCCGCGGGCTTTGACGCTCCGGATTGCGGCTAAGAGAGCAGCCTCTCCTGCGGAGTCGAGATTCGAGTTCGGCTCGTCCAGCACGATCATGAAGGGATTACCGTAAAGAGCGCGCGCGAGCGCGACCCGTTGCCGTTGCCCGGCCGACAGTGCTGTACCGTTCTCTCCGATTTGTGTTTGGTAACCATCGGGTAAGCTGACGATGAGCTCATGTACGCAAGCCTCTTTCGCAGCCGCGATGATTTTTTCGGGGTCCGCGTTGGGATCAAAGCGCGCGATGTTCTCGGCAATGCTCCCCTGGAATAGTTCAATATCTTGTGGCAGGTATCCTAAATACAGGCCCAAGTGCTCCGGTGGCCATTGATCAAGTGGAGCGCCGTCCAGCATGATCCTGCCTGTAAGTGGACGCCACGCGCCAACAAGTGCACGCGCAAGAGTCGATTTGCCAGAACCGCTGGGTCCGATCACCCCGAGGGCCATGCCCGCTTCGAGACTGAACTCGAGACCTTGCGCCGTAATTCGTGGGATGCCCGGTGGCGCGATAGTTACCGCTTCGACGACCAATCTCGATGACGGGGCGGGAAGAGGCATTGGCTGCTTATTGGCCGGCAGAGACGCCAACATTTGGCTTAATCGCTTCCAGCTTTGGCGCGCGGCCACGAAATTACGCCAATGGGCGATTGCAAGGTCCACGGGCGCAAGTGCGCGCCCTGCCAGAATAGAGCCGGCAATAATGATGCCAGCCGTGGCTTCACCTTTAATGACGAGCCAAGCCCCCACTCCGAGCATTGCGGACTGGAGCATCAGCCGGAGAGATCGAGCAAAACTGCTAAATCCGCCGGAGATGTCGCTAACGTGCTGTTGATGCCCGATGTGTAGACGACCTGCCTCACGCCAGAGGGCATGTAGTTTTGCCGCCATGCCCATTGCAGCAATTACCTCGGCGTTGCGTCTTGCTGCCTCTGCAAGGCTAGTACGGCGGATTGCGCTCGCGGCGGCTGAGTTCATCGGCCTTCGCGTAAGAAGCTCCGTCGTAATGGTTAATGTTGATAGTAAAATCGCGCCACATAATGCCGTTAGTCCGAGAATCGGGTGGAAGCTCCAGATAATCACGAGATAGAAAGGAAGCCACGGGAACTCGAATAGAGCGTTTGGGCCTGGGCTCGACAGGAAGGCTCTGATGCTATGGAGGTCATGCTGCGGCTGAGTCCCGCCGATCTGTTGGCCTGAAGATGGAGCGATCATTCCAGAAAAGACGCGTTGGCCAACGGCTTCGTCCAACTCGGCGCCGATTCGACTCAGGACGCGCCCTCGCACAAGGTCGATAATTGCCTGGCCAATGAAAAGAATGCTCGCCAAGAGCGATAGAGCGATGAGCGTCGGCACGCTTCGGCTCGGCAAAACGCGGTCGTATATCTGGAGCATGTAAATCGCGCCTGTCAGCATGAGAATGTTGCTGACTCCGCTAAATACGGTGACGCCAACAAGCGCACCCCTGCACGACCTCAGTGCATCTGACAGTTCAGACCCTGGCGTTACGACAGATGTCGCGTGCTTTCTCGTAGGCTGCGCGTCTAGCGAAAGTTTTGCTTTTGCTTGCATCAGCATCCTGCGCACGAGCAAGAGCAGTCACAATACACAGGCTTTGATCCAGCCGGGACACTGATGATTGCGGACAGCTGGTGCAAAAATGGCGACCGTATATACCAACCCTGGGCAAGACCAATAGTGGCAACAAGCGTCAGAAAGCTTTCGGGCAGAAAGGCTGTCTCGGAAAGCCTCATCTTTGGTCGCATAAACTGTGCGCCTATCTGCGTAGCCAAATGAATGCTTTCGGTACCTCAAACGGATTAAAGGGACAGCCAAACATGTCTGAATAGATTACAGAACACTGTTTCCATACTCTCACTAGCGTCGACAGTCTTAATTTCGGGATCAATACGGCGCAGTTCCGCCATTAGGGATAGCCTGGCGTCAAAGGCTTCCTTTCGGATCCCGCCTGGCTTACGTCGCTCGGAGACGGAGTAGTCCGAAACAACGTGTAGCGTGAGATGAGGCCGCATCTCTTGCATTCTGCGGTACAGGGTGCGCTCTAGCCGGGCGAGTAACTTGATGACAGGTAGATGGTCTGCCGAGGTCGGGGCGATTGGACCATCCAGGTATCCTCGTCGGAGAGATTGCGGCCAGCGGTCACAAATGACGATGAGGCCACGCGTCGCCGAACGATGCGCGCGCCGGACCATAGCGTACCGCTCAACCGCAATCAGGAGACCCCAAAACGCCAAGCCCGCTGTCGACACAAAGGATGTCCAGCTCCGGAGCGCCCCGCTGCTTCCTTTGTGCTCAATAGCTGACTTTAGATGATGCTTGTGAGGAGCGATGAGTTTCATCGCCAGCTTCCGCGTCCACCATCCCTTGCCATCTCCGGTTCCGGCATAAGATTTCACGCAGCCAAACTTCCATCGAAAAGTTTTCACTAGGCGGTCGACCTGCGTGGATTTACCCACGCCGTCCGGGCCGACAAGGGCAACGACGAGACCACCGTTCGCGGGTCGCCGCTTAGGGGCGATACTGTGGGGAGCCAAGCGCTGAACTAACCTTAGGATTAAATATGCTGTCTTGCGGACAAGGTGAACGGTGAAATCTGTTACGGTAGGACCCCGAAAACCGCACTCACGCCGGATTCTACGACGCAGCTTCCGGAGATCGCGTCTGTGTACGAGAAGTGTATCGTTATCTCCTCGGAGCCGACAGTCCGAAGTGCCGTAACAATTAAGCACGATTTCGTCGGAACGATGTTGGCCTTTATCCGAGAAGGAAGAACTGTGCGAGAGCAACACGCCCAAGCCACGCAAAGCAACCCACGATTTCCAGGGTGGTATCCAGCAGCCGAATGCGAAACGGGTTATCGCTCTTCGGATCTCGGTGCCAGGAGTGGCAACGGGGATATTCACGTTGCCAATTTCTACGCGTTCCCATCTGCAAGGGAAGAGGTCGCTACGCAATAAATAACGTTTACGAAATTCCCAGCCGACGCGAAGGCCAATGTGTACGTCGAGATGAAGATATTTTCCGTGCGTGAAGTCCGGTATGAACCAGTCCTCGCGGCCCGCACACACGTTGTCGTAACACGCGAGGCTAACCCCCCGAATCCCATGGAGCCCGCTGACAACGGTGCAGAACGCACCATAATCAGCTTTCTCTACCAATAGATCGACGTCATCAAGGCCAGCCAACCCCTTCCTGAGGCCGGAGGTATCCTGAATGACACCGTATCTTACCCCAGCTTTGTCCAAAGCGCGTGTCAGCTCGGCCACAACAGGTAAGGGTTGGGGAGGGTCTTCTGCAGCTACACCACGATTGTCACTGTTTCGGCGGTGCCAATATCCGGACCGCGACGATCGCGTGAGCAATCGAGGTCGTAAGTGTTTTGAAAACGATGAAGTTGGATGCACGAGTAGGTGCAACGATCTTAAGGCAATTACTCCTTCTCATGCGAGCAATTGAATGAATTGCTGTCAATTCAAGCATGAAGAAGCGTGAAGGTGCCGGTTAGGCGTAGATACTCCAACGGCTAGCACGTTATGAGTAGTTGAACGTTAGCGTTTTGGGTAAGCCCCGAATAGGTATGGGCTGCTCGAATTATTATTGTTCTGTAAATGCACCCACCTTTCGAAGGAAACTCCGACCTAGGCGGCCGGCCCACCCTCTTACCCGGCAACAGGTGGGAAAAGATCAAGTTAATGGGACAGCAGATAGGGTTGCGGGTTACAAGCGGTCTATTTACCGCCCGTGATGCTGTGGAGGGGCTTCCGGATCCATCGGCCAGGACACGTCAGTTTCTTACGGCACGCTAACAGCTGACCCAGGCGCATTCTTTCGTCGAATGGTCCGACGCCAGATCGCAGTCAGCAGAATGAGAACTGAGGCAGCCAGGAGGACAAGAGTAATGGGACGCTCAAGGAGATATAGATATCCTGGACCATCTGCTGTCGCGCGAAGCACGGCAAGATTCTGCTCCAGCAAGCCGCCAAGTATGAAGCCAAGCACAACCGGCAAGATCGGGATTCCTAGCGCGCCGAGAACGAGAGCCAAGAGGCCAGCTGCAAACATAACCCAGACATCAAAGAGGCTGTTGTTGACAGCATATGCTCCAAAAATCGAAAAGAAGGTAATGAAAGCGGCAAGCGCGCCCTTGG
>Ga0207844_100139_pt1 | contig 53568 bp, 53 predicted proteins | sample CeladaPassaB1F10_FD_187487 | JGI IMG/M metagenome (GOLD analysis project Ga0207844, IMG submission 187487) | Cellulose-adapted microbial communities from the Joint BioEnergy Institute, USA - Passage B1F10 (SPAdes) (version 2) | ecosystem: Engineered > Bioreactor > Continuous culture >... | reverse complement strand
AATCGATACGATGATGAGGACCACGGAGATCACATAGCCCATCGGGTCGGCAATGCCGATCGCGGTCACGCGCAGGTAGGCTTGCGGCGCCAGCATGTCCTTGACGTTGAGAAGCAGCGGCGTGGCGAGGTCGTCGAAAACCTTGACGAAGACGAGCGACGCCCCCGCGAGATAGCCCGGCAGCGCGAGCGGAAAGATGACACGGCGGAACAGCCGGAACCCGGAGCATCCGAGGTTCTGCGCCGCCTCCTCCATGGAGCGGTCGATATTGCGCAGCGCAGCTGAGACGTTGACCAGGATGAACGGGAAGTAGTGCACCGCCTGGACGAAAATGACGCCGTTGAGCCCCTCCATGAAGGGGATCTTGAAGCCGAACCAGTCATCGAGGAGCAGATTGACTGTGCCGTTGCGCCCGAAGAGAAGCTGCATCGCAACCGCGCCCACAAAGGGGGGCATGATGAGCGGGATGAAGCCAAGCGTCTGAATTATGATTGCCCCGCGAAACTCGAAGCGCGTCGTAAGCGTCGCCAGAGGCAGGGCGAAGAGCGAGGCCAGCACCACGGCCATCGCCGACACGTAGATCGAGTTCCAGAACGATCGGACGAAAAGGTCCGTGCGCACGAAGTCGACAAAGTTGACGAGCGTGAAGGCCCCCGTGCCCTTCTCGGTAAAAGCGACGTAGATGACCGTCGCGACAGGTATGACGAGGAAAAGGAGGAGGATGACGGCGATCAGCGCCGCGACAAAAAGCTGACCCGGCCAAACCGAAAGGAAGCCTTCCCGGCGAGGCAGCACCAACGCCATCGTCATTTCCCTGCGATGGAACCGAGGAGGCCCCGCCAATCGGAGCCTCCTCAATTATATCAGCGGGCGAGCTTCAAAGCCTGCTCGGCCTTCGCCTGCGCTTGGGCATAGCGCTCCCTGGCGAACGCGGCCCACTGCTGCTCGAGCTCAGCCTGGCGCGCGCCCTTCTGCTTGCCACCACTGAACGCGCCTGCGATCTCCGGCGAGGATGCTTGCTCCTCGGTGATCGGCATTGCGGCGATGAGGTCACGCGCTTCCTTCACCAGGGCGCGCGCTTCCGCGTTGTCCTTCTTGGCGAGCGCCGCCTCCGCCTCGTGCACCGCCTTGGTCGCATTCTTGAGGTTGTCGAGCTGGAACGTGATGAGTTGATCGAACAGCGCATCGACAACCGCCGTACGCTTCTCGGAGATGTTCACGTCAAACTTGACGCGTGCTCCCAGCGAGGGGTCCTTGAACGGGTTGGGGTAGTCGGCGGGTGCCTTCTCATAAACGGCCGGGTTGATCGGTAGCCGGCGGATGCTCGGCTCCAACAAGATCTCCTGGCCTTCCGGCGACAGGAGGAACTCAATAAAGGCTTCCGCGCCGGCCCTGTTCGGCGCGTTGGCGACGATGGCGACGTTGGCCGGCACAATCGTCGTCACCGTCGGGTAGACGAACTTGACTGGGAAGCCGGAGGCCTGGGCCGAGAAGGCGAAGAAGTCGATCACGATGCCGACGCCCACCTCGCCGGAGTTGACGGCTTCGGGGACGCCGAAGGAGCGCTCCGTGACTTGCCGGAAGTTGCCCGCCATTTCCTTGATGGTTCGCCACCCCTGTTCCCAGCCTTCACCCTGCAGGATGGTTTCGATGGTGAGATGCGTGGTGCCGGAACGAGAAGGTGCTGCGATTGCGACGTGGTCGAAATAGACCGGCTTGGCAAGATCGCTCCACTCCTTCGGCTCCGGCAGATTATTGGCCTTGGCGTAGCGCTCGTTCCACATGATGCCGTACCCGGAGGCCGCGAACCCGAAGTAGTAGCCGTCCGGATCGTTGATCGGGAAGGCGCCGATCTTCTCCGGAATGCCCGTCGCCTTGGGCTGGTATTTCTGCAGGAGCCCCTTGCCCTTGAGCACCTCGAACGCATCCGGCGCGGAAGCCCAGAACAGGTCCGTCTGATTGTTGGCTCTGGTCTCTTCGAGGTACTTCACGCCCGCGTTGGTATTGCGGTTCTGCACGTCGAGCGTAACGCCTGGATAGGCCTTCTCGAAGGCTCTCTTGAAGGGATCGGTCACATCCTTCGAATAGGAGGTCGAGACCGTCACCTTGCCGGTCGGAGACTGGGCCTGTGCGGGGCCGATGCCAACGGCGAAGGCGAATGCCGCGAGTACGGCAAGTGGGCGTTTCATCGTTTCCTCCCGAGCTTGATCTGCGGGCAGACATCCCTGTCGATTTTATCGTTGGTTTCCTGGCGGGACGCAATTGTTCGACAGGCCTGGTGCCCCCGAGCGCAAGAAGAGGAAGCGCCTTATGATGTCCCAATCAGAAAACTGGACGTACCCGGGCCCTCCACCCTCCGTCGGGACAACAGGTTGCCACGAGTGCTGCCGACATTTGTCGTTTCGTGGCAACCGTCACACCGAGCGATCGGCTCGACAGCGAGAGGTGTCAGCAACCCTCCGGATGGCGGGACCAAACCGGTCACGAAGGCCGATGATGCTCGTGCCAATGGCGGGCAATATCAATGCGCCGCGCGATCCAGACGCCGGAGTGGCTTTGAACGTGGTCCAGAAAGCGCAGCAGCCCGGCCGCTCGGCCCGGACGCCCCGCCAGACGGCAGTGCAGACCGACGGACATCATCTTCGGAGCATCCGCGCCTTCGGCGTAGAGCACATCAAAGCAGTCCTTCAGATATTGGAAGAAGTCCTCCCCGTGGGCGAACCCCTGCGCGTTGATGAACCGCATGTCGTTGGCATCGAGCGTGTAGGGAATGATGAGGTGCGGGCCGCGCTCGGATTTCACCCAGTAGGGTAGATCGTCGGCGTAAGAGTCCGACGAATAGAGGAACCCTCCTTCCTCAATGACGAGCTTCAAAGTGTTTGCGGAGCATCGGCCGGTGTACCAGCCGTACGGGCGCTCACCCGTGACTTCGCGGTGGATGCGAATAGCCTCCCTCATGTGCTCCCGCTCCACCGACTCCGGAATGTCGCGATATTCGATCCACTTGAGCCCGTGGCTCGCGATCTCCCATTCCGCCTCCTTCATGGCAGCGACCTGCTCCGGGCTGCGCGCGAGGGCTGTCGCCACCCCGTAAACCGTGACGGGAAGGCCGCGGCTCGTAAATATCCGCCACAAGCGCCAGAAGCCTGCGCGAGCACCGTACTCGTACATGCTCTCGACGTTCATGTGCCGGTGACCCGGCCAAGGTTGGGCGCCGAGGACATCCGATAGGAAAGCCTCCGAGGCCGTGTCTCCGTGGAGGATGCAGTTTTCACCGCCCTCCTCGTAGTTCACGACGAACTGGACGGCGATGCGGGCACCACCCGGCCAGCGAGGATCAGGTGGATTACGTCCGTAACCGAGAAGATCGCGAGGGTAGGTTTGATCAGTCATTAGGCAGATACACCCGCTAGTTCCAACACGCTGTGCAACAAGACGCTGGCGCCCGCAGCGCAATCCTGCGGTGTCGCACTTTCGGCTTCGTTGTGGCTGATCCCGTCCTTGCAGGGGATGAAGATCATCGCCGTCGGCATGACTTTGGCTACGGCCACGGCATCATGGCCGGCACCCGATGTCATGCGGATGAAGTCGTAGCCGCACCGTTCCGCCGCCCTGGCAATTGCAGCGACGACGTTTGGGTCGAATGTCACCGGCGCCTTTTGCCAAATGCAGTCGAGTTCGATGCGAACGCCGCGATCTGCTGAAATTTGCTGCGCTGCGGCTTCCGCAGCCCTGCGCATTGCCTCCAGCCGTTCGGCGTCCGAATGGCGAAATTCCAAGGTGAAACAAACGCTGCCCGGAACCGTATTTCGCGATCCTGGACGGATGTGCGCCACGCCGATCGTCCCGACGCCGGCCGGCGCCTCGGCGCGTGCGATCCGCTCGACTTCAATCGCAAAGGCGGCGAATGCGGTTAGCGCGTCGCGCCGCAGATCCATTGGCGTTGTACCCGCGTGGCTTTCGCGCCCTTGGACCAGGCCATCGAACCAGAGCTGGCCTTTCGCGGATTCGACAATACCGATCGGAATATTGCGGGCCTCGAGGATCGGCCCCTGCTCGATATGCAGCTCGATCATCGCAGCAAATCGGCGACCGCCGGCCTTTTCACCTCCGGCAAAGCCGATCGCTTTCAACGCCTCGCCGACACTGATGCCGTTATTGTCTTTACGGCTCCACGCCGTTTCTCGCGGCATATCTCCGGTGAATACCTCGGAGCCCATGAGCCCCGGGGCAAAGCGCGCGCCTTCCTCGTTCGTCCAGTTGATCAGGCAGACGGGCGCCTCCGTTTCGATGCCTTTATCGTCTAGCGTGCGGAGCACCTCGAGACCTGCGAGCACGCCCAAAACGCCGTCAAACTTACCGCCCGTAGGCTGGGTGTCGAGGTGGGAGCCGATCGCCACCGGCAAGCGGGAAGGATCGCGACCGTTTCGCTGAATATAGATGTTTCCAATATCATCGACCCCCGTCTGCCAACCTGCCTCCTTGGCGCGGGCGAGAAGCCAGTCGCGCGCCTGCCGATCTTCCTCGGAGAGTGCAAGCCGGCAAATGCCGCCATTCGGCGTCCCTCCGAACGCCGCGGTTTCCATGAGCGTCGACCAGAGGCGGTCACCATTCACGCGCAGGTCGGAGAGTGCTGACATGGCTCCCCGCAGTCCACTCTCACAGCTGCTCGAAGGTGATGTCCTGCGCACCTTCCCAAAGCGTCTTTTTGCCGAGCGCCACGAGATTTTCCTGCCCCTTCGTGATCGTCAGGAAGTGATTGCCTGCTAATTGACCCATCTTGCTCGCAAAACAGACACTTCCGTAGGCCAGCAATATCTCCGTCTCGCTGTAACCGCCGGGGTAGAGAAGGAACTGACCGGGTGCCGGATAGCTCGTTGCATTCTCGAAACCGAGACCGAAATCCGTGTCGCCAAGTGGAATCCAGCACCCTTCCCCACTCCACCGCACGTGAATCAATTTCTGACGATACGGCAATAACTTCCTGAAAACCTCGCATGTTTTGGGAGCAAGCTCTGTTTCAAGAGCAGCTTCGAATTCATAGGGACCGGCGATCACACGGATTTTCGTCATTCCTGTCCTCAAGCCTTCGCGAACCTGATAGCCACTGGGCTATGCACCTTCGAATACGTTTCGGCACGGAATTTGCCTAACGGAGATCCGGCAGCTGTACGCGCTGTCGTATCAGTTTGCAGACCGTATTGTATACAGTTCTGCCGGTCAATGTTGACAATCTGGCGCGGGCGTATTTCGATGGAAAGGTCGCGTGCCCCAGGCAGAACATGACAACAATACGCGATGCTAGTGGAGGAGACACAAAGATGCGAATGCCGACGATTAGAGTGGCGCTCTGCGCTACGCTCGCAGGCTTAGCCTTTGCGGTGGTGCCATTTTCCGCACAAGCACAGGAGAAAGAGCTCAAAATTGGATTTGTCGGTGTCACGAGCGGACCAGCTGCCGCCTGGGGCATTTCGAACGTGCGCTCGATGCAAACGCGCGCAGACTGGCTCAATGAAAAAGGTGGCGTGAAGATCGGAGACACGACCTACAAGATCACAATCGTCACTTTCGACGATCAAAAGGACCCGAGGCGCGCCATTGCCGGCATGGAGAAGATGGCGCAAGAAGGGATCCGCTACGTCGTCGGTCCAAACGTCGATGACGGTGCGGCGGCTGTGAGGCCGGTCGCGGAATCCAAAGGCATTATTTATATCCCTTATGCATTTCCCAAAGAGCTTTATACGCCACCCGCATCCAATGCGATCCTTGGCATGGTGGCCAGCTATCAATCAGCGCCGGCGATCTACAAGTACTTGAAAGAAAATAGAGGCGTAAAGACCGTTGCCTTCGTTGCCGCAAATGAATCGGACCCGCTCAGCCAGAGGGACGCCGGCGTTGCTGCCGCGAAGGCTCTGGGGCTCGAGGTTGTTGCGCAGAATGACACCTATCAGAACGATACTCGCGACTTCACACCGGTCTTGACGCCGATCGTGAAGTTGAAACCAGACTTGCTTGTTCTTTCCGGTGTTTCGCCTGGAAATGCCCCGCTATTGATCCGCGCGGCCCGCGAGCTCGGCTATCAGGGAATCATCTCCACCGAAACCGCGCACGATGCGAAGGTTCTCCAGGAGGGCGCAGGCGATCTTGCGAACGGCTTCATCTCCGTTGGCGGGGCCTCGACCCCGGAAATTCGCACGCCGGAGATGGAGGAGTTCATCGAGCGCTACATAAAGAAGTACGGCGAATATAATGACGAATCGAACACGAAGGTTTACGCGCTCGAATACATCCTCGAAACCCTCAAGGCGAACCCCAAGGCGATCGATGACGTCGAGGAATTCAAGAAGACGATAGAGACGTTCTCGGCGCCGAATCCGTTCGTGAAGGGCGGCACGCTGAAATACGTCGGGATGACGTCGTTCGGCCAGAAGCGCCAGCTCTCCGTGCCGATGGTCGTCAACGAGTATTGGAATGGGGAGTTCAGGACGCTGTTTGTCGGCGAAGTAGACTGAGATTGGCGTCGTGAACGGGTCCGAGGCTTGAGACTCGGACCCGCCTTTTGACGGACGGCGGCATGGAACAGGTCATTGTCAACGGCCTCTACCTCGGAGCGCAGTACGCTCTGATTGCCCTAGGCCTGACGCTGATTTTTGCCCTCATGAACGTACTGAACTTCGCCCATGGGCAGATGTACGTTCTGGGCGGATTCGTAACGTACGTGATTTATGGGCAGCTCGGGCTTCCATTTCCGCTCGCCGTGATATGCTCCGGCCTCACGCTCGCCGCCGTAGGAGCTGTGATCGAGCGGTTTCTCTTCGCGCCCGTCATCAAGCGCAGCGCGCGCGAAGAGAGCACGATGCTGCTCGCAGCAGCCGTCGCATTCTTTTTCGACGCAATCATCTTGCTTCTCTTTGGCGAGAAACAAAGAGGCGTGCCAAAGATCATCAACGGCGTCTTTATCTCTGACTCCGTCGTGATGCCTTACGACCGCATCGTGGTCGGTGTCGTCGCGATGGCGATGATCGTGGCGTTCATGCTCTACATGCAATACAGCAAGCCAGGCCGAGCAATGCGCGCTCTCGCGCAGGATCGCGTAGCTGCCCAGCTCATGGGCGTCAACGTCGATCGATATTCGACGATTGGCTTTGCGCTGGGCGCGATGCTGGCAGGCCTTGTCGGCGGGCTCCTGGTAAGCATTACGGGTGTCAACTCAGGCATTGGTGGCGCAATTTCGATCAAAGCTTTTCTTATGGTCATGATTGGCGGTGCCGGCGTTGTCGGGGGTGCCATCGCGGGGGGCTTCATCCTCGGGATGATGGAATCGGTCGGATTGAGCCTGTTGCGCAATTTCGGAGACATCACCTACCTCGTCATATTCGCCCTCTTGATGGTTTTCCTCAGCATTCGCCCGCACGGGCTGATGGGCAAGCCGTGGGGTTGATGGAATGACCGCGCGACAGAAACTCGGCTGGGTGTTGGCTTGCGTCGCATTCCTTCTGGTCGGCGTACCGCTCTTGATCTCCGTGACAGGGCGAACCGATCTTTATTACACGCTGACCACTGTCGCTCTGCTCAGCATCATCAGCGGCGGTGTGTGGCTGACCTTCTTCATCGGTCGCATCAATATCGGTCAGGGCGCGTTTGCGCTGATTGGCGGCTACGTTTCAGCAATCCTCGTCACGCAGTACGGCGTATCGTTTTGGCTGACATTGCCATTAGCCGGCCTCTTTTGCGCGGCCGTGAGTGTCCTCATCGGCCTTCCGATTCTGCGACTGCGGGGCGTCTACTTTGCCATGGTCACCCTGACCATGACAGAAGTGGCCCGTCTCTCCGCATTTGCACTCCCGATCACTAACGGCGCCAAGGGGATTGTGAACATACCATTACCAGGAGCCGTTACTCTATTCGGGATTACGATCATCCCCGATTTTGCAACACTCCCTAATCCGCGGCTTGCCTTCTACATCACCTCCGTCTTGATGATGGTAGCGTGTTACGCATTTCTCTACCGCCTAGTTCACTCGCGGATTGGCAAGATCTGTCAGTCATTGCAGCAGAACGAAGAATTGGCCTCCTCCATCGGTGTCAACATCACCTACATGCGCATCCTTGCGTTTGCGATCTCCTCGTTCCTCGGCGGCATAGGCGGGGCCATGTTCTCCGCGATTGCACAGTCAATGTACCCCTCGAGCTTCGGCGTTCAGGACTCCGTGAACTTCATGCTCAATTGCTTCCTCGGCGGCCTGGGATACGTTCTGGGGCCCATGCTGGGCACGTTTGTTCTCTACTTCGGGTGGGACCTGCTTTTCGAAACCGGCGATTTCCAGCTACTCATTTATTCCTCGATCCTCATCGTCCTGATGCTCGTCCTGCCAAACGGCTTGTTGAGCATTCGCCTGCCCGTTCAGAAGCGAGCTAGCTGATGACGGTCATTCTCGAAGTCTCGAACCTGACGAAACGCTTTGGCGGCCTGGTTGCCAACAACAACATCTCTTTCACTGTGAAAGAGCGGGAAATCCTCTCGGTTATTGGGCCGAACGGAGCTGGGAAGTCGACGCTCTTCAAGCTGATCGCCTCTTTCCTCCACCCCACAAGCGGCGAGGTCCGCTTCCGTGGCCAGAGGATTTCGGGGTTGGCACCTCACAAGGTCGCGCGCATGGGGGTCGTGCGCACGTTCCAGGAAACGACGATTTTCAAATCGATGACCGTGCGCGAGAACATCATCATCGCGCACCACCTGCGGTCGCGCGCAAGTCTTGCCGGCTTCTTTCTTGGAACCCGAACAGCTCAGCAGGACGAAGAGGAGTTTGGGCGCTCCGCCGATGAGATCATCGATTTCCTTGGGTTAGGCGCGTATCGGCACGAGCTGGCAAGCAACTTGCCCCACGGTTACCTCCGGGCATTGGGCATTGCTATCGGTCTGGCAACGAACCCGCAGGTCCTCCTTCTCGATGAACCCTTTGCCGGCATGAACCATGAGGAAACGAAGCGAGCCATCGAGATCGTTCGAGGCGTGCGCGATCGCGGAGTCACGGTGCTGCTCGTCGAACACGACATGCCTGCTGTGATGAACATTTCGGACCGCATCGTCGTGCTCAATTTCGGGGAGAAGATTGCCGAGGGGACACCGAAGGAAATCCAGGAGGACCCGAAAGTGATCGAGGCTTATCTGGGCGTCGAGGATACGGCGATTGGAATTTAGTCATGACCGATCTGCTGGCCCTCACCGACGTCGAGCTTTATTACGACCACGTCTACGCCCTGAAGGGCGTGTCTCTCAGCGTCCGCGAGGGGGAAACTGTCGCCCTCATCGGCGCCAACGGTGCCGGCAAATCGTCGATCCTTCGCGCGATCACCGGATTACGGAAAATCAGCAGCGGCGAAATTCGTTACCTAGGACAAAGGATCGACAACCTACCCACTGACGAAATTGTAAAGCTCGGTATATCGATGGTGCCCGAGGGCCGTCGCGTATTTCAGTATATGTCGGTTCGCGACAACCTGCTGATGGGGGCCTTCACGCGCACGGACAAGGCGGAAATCAATCGTTCGCTTGAGTTGGTCCTTACCCGTTTTCCTCGCCTGAAAGAACGTTACTCGCAGGCCGCCGGAACGATGAGCGGAGGCGAGCAGCAAATGCTCGTCATCGCCCGGGCATTGATGTCCAAGCCGAAACTGCTGCTGCTGGATGAACCCTCACTCGGCATAGCGCCCAAGGTGGTGCAGGACATTGCCCGATCGATCATTTCCATCAACCGCGAGGACAAAGTTAGCGTGCTCTTGGTCGAGCAGAATTCGCGCATGGCGCTTCGCATTTCGCAGCGGGCCTATGCGCTTTCTGTTGGGAAAATCGTTCTGTCAGGTGCCTCAGCCGATCTCCTGAACGACGAACGTGTCCAAAAGGTCTATCTGGGAGCCGAAGTGTAGATCATGCGTATTCTCGTTATTAACCCCAACACGACGGCTTCCATGACCAGGAAGATCGAGGCTGCGGCGCGCGCTGTGGCAGCTGCTGGAACGGAGGTCATTGCCGTCAATCCCTCGGACGGACCACCGAGCATCGAAGGCTACTTCGATGAGGTTTTCAGCATTCCGGGCCTCATCGGCGAGATGCGAAAGGCTCCGGATATGGATGCTTACGTCATCGCCTGCTTCGACGATACCGGCCTCGACGCCGCCCGATGCTTTACAACGGCACCGGTCATTGGGATCGGAGAGGCGGCTTTTCATGTGGCCAGTTTGGTCGCCGGGAAATTCAGCGTGATCACAACGTTGGGCCGGTCCGTGCCTGCGATCGAGCACAATCTGGCAAAATACGGCCTCGCCAGCCGATGTGCGCGGGTACGCGCGAGCGAGATCCCCGTTCTCGACCTCGAGAAACCGGATTCCGAAGCGTCATCGAAGATTTCCGCCGAGATCGACCGCGCCATTGCCGATGATCGGGCAGAGGCCATCGTGCTGGGATGTGCGGGCATGGCGGATCTCGCGGACAGGCTTTCCGCGAAGCACGCCCTTCCCGTGATCGATGGCGTCGCCTGTGCCGTCAAGCTTGCCGAAAGTCTGGTCGGCCTGGGCCTCAAGACATCCAAGACCGGCGGATACGCGATCCCGCGCCCCAAGCAGTTCGATGGTCTTTTCAGCCAGTTCTCTCCTCGCTAAACGCGATCGCTACAGAGGAGGTTAACGATGACCGCTCATACGGCGCATTACTGATATGCTGGACAAGACAAACAAGAGTGAGGCTCCGAAACTGACTGCGCGCTGGCAGCCCGTCTATGATTCGTTGCACGAGGCCATCATCAGCCGACGGCTGGCACCAGGCACGAAGCTGCCGGAGGATGAGCTCGGCTCGATCTTTTCGGTGAGCCGAACGGTCGTTCGGTCGGCATTGCAGGCACTCGCTCACGATCGCGTCGTGCGGCTGGAGCCGAACCGTGGTGCATTCGTTGCGCAGCCGACGATCAAGGAGGCGCGTGAAGTTTTCGATGCGCGCAAGCTGATCGAGCCACGGCTCGTCGCACTTGCCGCCAAACTGGCCACACCGGAGGACATTCGAAGCCTGCGCCAGCACTTGGAGGATGAGCGCGATGTGATGAAATCCGATCGCAGCGGTGAAGCGATAAAGCTGTCAGCCTATTTCCATCTGAAAATCGCGAGGATCGCCGACCATTCGATTTTCACGGAGATCCTGCACGACTTGATCTCCCGCTCCTCACTCATCATTGCGCTTTACTGGCGCAGTCGCGATACGACCTGCAAGTGCGACGCCCACCGGGAAATTGTGGACGCACTTGCCGCAGGCGATGCAGCGCAAGCGTCGACGCTTATGAAGCGGCATATCGCAGACCTTTTTTCTGGTCTCGACCTGATGCAAACGGAAAAGAAGCCGCAACGGCTTGCGGACATCTTGGGAAAGCCGAAGCTACAAGCTGGTTGAGCAGTTCAGCTCACCCTCCAAGCGCTAAACCGGGTAGCTTTTGACGACAGGACACTCGGACCAATCGACTGCTTCCGCTTGCAAACACCTAAATCGAGCGTTGAGGGAAACCAAGGGCCGGGAAGAGCACTCTCGCGATGTACGCGGATACACTCAAATGACCCCCTCAGACCGCAATTTATCTATTTCCGTAGCACTGAGCCCCAGCTCAGCGAGGATTTCGTCGGTATGTGCGCCTTTGTCGGGTGCAGGCTCTTTGATTTGTGCAGGAGTGCGAGAAAGAACCAAAGGCTGGCCGACGAGCTCGACATTACCGCGCACCGGATGCGTGCTCGGCACGGCCATTTGTAAATGCTGAACCTGGGGGTCCGCGAAAACCTCATCCATTTTATAGATTGGTCCTGCGGGAACGCCTGCCTCTGCGAGCAGCTCCAGCCACTCTGCACTTGTTCGCTCCATGAACAGCGGCTCAATCAAAGATCGCACCAGCGGCCTGTTCTGGAAACGTGCCTCGACTGTCGAGAAACGCTCATCCGTTCCGAGCTCCGGTCGTCCCAGCACCTCGCAAAGCTTGCGCCACTGCCCGTCCCCGCCAACACCCAGATTGATGTAGCCGTCGCGCGTTTGAAAAACGCCCATTGGCGTGGAGTATGGGTGATCGTTACCCGCCTGCTCGGGGACAACCTTGTCGACAAGATAACGGGCCGCCTGGAAATCAAGGACAGCAATCTGTGCTTGCAGCAATGACGTGTGAATCCACTGTCCGACACCAGAACGTTCCCGCTCAGCCAAGGCGATCAAAATGCCAATCGCGGCGTAAAGCCCCGCAGCAATGTCTGCTACTGCAGCTCCGGCGCGGACGGGCCCCTGACCCGGCAGGCCCGTTACCCACATCAATCCGCCCATTCCTTGCGCAATTTGATCGAAGCCGGCGCGCTTGCTATAGGGCCCGTCCTGCCCGAATCCGGAGATCGAAGCGAGAATAATGCGCGGGTTGATTTGACGAAGCTCTTCGTAGCTGATGCCGAGCCGATATTTCACATCAGGGCGAAAGTTTTCGACGACGACATCTGCATCCTTTACCATCCGCTTGAACAGGGCTAGCCCCGCCGGCGTTTTAAGGTTCAGCGTCATCGACCTTTTGTTGCGGTGGAGATTGAGCATGTCGTAGCCATGCCGCTGGCCACTGATGCCTTCGTTCGGGTCGACACCACTCGGCGCCTCGATCTTGATGACGTCCGCCCCGAAATCGGCGAGGATCCTGCAACACGTCGGCCCTGCGCGGACCCGCGTGAGATCCAAGACGCGAAGATGCGAAAGAGCGGGTGAAGCAGAAATGGGTGGCATTTGCACGCTCCCTGTGGTCAGGCTGCTCTACCCGTGACGACTAGCTACGAAGTTGCGCAAAAATCGATCTTCGAATTTCGTTGAAGTGAACGTCCGTCAACAGATCGACATTTCGCGGGCGAGGCAACGTGATTTCTAGACGATCTCTGAGAGTGCCAGGCCGGGCACTCATTATGTAGACAACATCCGCCAGCAGAATCGCTTCATCGATGTCGTGCGTGATGAAGACGACCGTGCGCCGGTGCTGCTCCCAGACTTCGAGGAGGAGTTGCTGCATTTGGATGCGCGTCTGAGCATCGAGCGCACCGAACGGCTCGTCCATCAGCATGACACGCGGATGGGACAACAACGCGCGGGCGATGCCGACGCGTTGCTTCATTCCACCGGAAAGCTGGTCGGGAAGGTGATCCGCAAAACCATCGAGCCCGAGCGCTGAAAGGTATTGCTTAGCCTCTGTAGCATATTGGCTCTGAGAAATTCCCCGCAACTTTGGACCGAAAACGATGTTTTCCCAAACCGTCAACCAGGGAAAAAGCGCGGGCTCCTGAAATACGACAGCTCGATCGGGCCCAGGCTTGCTGACGGGCTCACCAAACACCTCCAGAATCCCTGACGTCGGCTGCTCGAAGCCAGCGATCAAGTTCAACAACGTTGACTTGCCACAGCCGCTTGGGCCCAGTATCGCGACGAACTCGCCCTCGGAAATCGTCAAGTCGATGTCCTTTAGCGCGTGTACCGGGAGCTTGCCGTCGTAAACCTTATTCACCCGCCGCACGCGGATGGCCGGAACCGTCATTGAAGGTGCCTCACGCGCGCTGATACCGCTTCCACGCAAGCAGCCAACTTTCGATGAACACAACGACCCGATCCGAGAGGAAGCCGAGCAATCCAATCGACACCATATCAGCAATCACGATATCCATGCGCCCGACGTAGTAGGCGTCCCAAAGCACGTAACCAAGACCCGACTTCACCGCGACCATTTCGGCGATAATGACAGCCGTCCAGGCCACTCCGATCCCGAGGCGAAGGCCGGTGAAGATCGACGGCAAAGCACTTGGAAGAACGACTCTTAGGAACAACTGCATGCGGCTCGCGCCGAGCATCAGGGCGGCTCGCACGAGATTCTTGTTGACGTCGCGGGCACCCTGCGCGCTGTTGACGACGATGGGATAAAAAGCTCCCAGCGCGATCAGAGAAATCGCCCCCATGTCTCTGATGCCGAAAAGCGCAATCGAGAACGGCAGCCAGGCAGTGATCGGCACCGGCCGTAATCCCTGCACTGTCGGATCGACGATGCGCGCGAAAAGCGGGCTCCAGCCAATCAGGGTACCGATCGGCACAGCAAGGCAGATGGCAAGTGCATACCCTTGGAAAACCCGCGCCGCCGAATAGTAAACATTAGAAAACCAGGTTCCCATATAGGGATTGAGGCCCATGCCGGGCTCGCCGAAAGCCCAAACGTACCATCCCTTGGCGGCAAGGGACGGCCACGGAAGAATGCCTGCCGGGAGCAACCCAACCTGTCCGCAAAGTTCCCAGATAATCAAAAGCAGAGCCGGAACCGCGAGCGTCTGCAGCACATCCGCGCCCGATCGGAACGCGCGTCGCCCACTGCGTCCATTCGCGGATCCAATTCTCGCGGCCCGTGTCGCCGATGCTACATCCATAGCGGTTGAGCTGCTTTCTGCTGAGCCGTGGTATCTTATCGAGAACTCCGAAAATTAGGCAATCGTCTCAGCTCTTTCCCGATTTGAATCGCAGGCAAGCTTTGACATGCACAGTTCGAGCTTCTCAATCTTTTCCGGGCCAAATCTCTGAGCTTCAGGGCAGCACAACTAGCCGCCACCCTTCAACCCTGCCTCGACCAGATCTGCAGGATAGTACTTGTCCAGTTCTCCGCTGACATCATTCGGAATAACACCGAATTTGTGAAACGTCGCGGCCTGACGCTTCATCTGTTCAATGGACAATGTTGGCCTCAATTCAATGTATGCTGCAATCCGAGCTGAAATCTCTGGAGAAATGCCGGTAAATTGTGAAATAGCCTCCGCGAAACGCTCCTTCGTCTTCGTGAGCTCCTGCTGCCACTTTGCATAGGCCCAAATAAAGCGGCGCATCGCCTCACGCTTATTTTCGATGGCATCTTTCGTTGCCATGATCATTCCAAGCTCGTCGCCGACGGCATGTGACTTGGAATAATCGAGCTCCGTATTGAAATCACCCAAGCCTTCCATCACAGCCTGGGACTCGAAAGGCTCCCAAATAATGGCAACATCGATGTCGCCACGGCGGAGCGCAACGAGGAAGCTGGTGCCTCCACCTTGTATATTGACCGGATTGAGCGAATTGTAAGGGACACCAACCTCCTCGAGCATGGCGGCGAACTGGAACCACACGGCCGACCCTGGTGCGATGCCCACACGCTTGCCTTGGAGGTCGCTCCACTTCTCGACGGTGACACCTTTGCGGATGACCATGTATTTCGGTTGCCGTCCCACTCCGAGGAGGGCCACCATATTCGTCTGGCCTTGGCTCAAAACGATCGGCAGATCAGCGGGACCAACAGTAGCAATATCGAGCGAGCCGCTTGCGAGCGCGGTTCTGGCATCGGCGTAACGAACGAACTCAGCAATTTCCATTTCCACGTTCATGGACTTCAATTCAGGGCCCATGAACCCGACCGGCGCCAGATGGGCCACTTTTGCGAGCCCGACTGTCAGCTTGACTGGCTGCGGCAATGGCGAAGGCTTGGGACCGAGCGCAACCTGTGCGTAGCTTGATCCCCAGGGCAACGCCGCGATAGCAGCAGTGCCAGCAATCAACTGCCTCCGAGAGATCTCAAGCATGGTCCACTCCTTCGCTCCCAGACCTTGCCTCGCACAACATTCTTTGCGGACCAGCAATTTGGCCCCCGTTCACTCGCTCTGTCTCCTTCGGAGACCAAGCGCGCTTTCTTATAATGTCCTGACATTATGAATTGCATCCCGACGACGTCAAGAACGATTACGCTGCACCGCGCCGCACAATTTTTGTGCGATATGTAAAGCGCTCTGCGGGCCGGATGCTGCTGCTGATCAGGAACGGCGAGCTCTGGCTACCGTAGTACCAACGCTGGAACTGGAGGGCGGGCGATTTGGGTGCAACACGTAATTGCCGGGCGATAGATGGATCGACAAGAACGGCACTGATTTCCTGTTGTATTTCCCTTACCTGTTCTCCGTAATGCTCGCGAACGAGCTCAGCCACGAGCCCCACGTGATTCGAGAGACGATCCCGAACGCCAGCGAATGCAGCCGCAATGTAGATTTCGAGCCAGTAGTAGGGCGCATTACATTCGACCTCGGCGGCTACCACTGTTCCGCGCACGCGCAAAAAGCCTTGCCCTGCCTTGCATTTCAAGTGCTTTGCGAGTTCTCCATGCGCGACGATGTCATCCATCTCGCGCGGAATGACTCGGATTTTCGCGCCATCGCTTATCAGCTCTTCGATTGAGCTGCCGGACTGCACGTATTGACCAATCGGCTTCGAGGCCTCGACGCGCGTACCAACGCCGGCGCGACGCGAAACAAGCCCGTCCACCTGAAGCTGCCGTATAGCTTCGCGCACCGTGGCGCGACTTACGTTGAATTGCGCGCTGATCTCAAGCTCTGTGGGCAAAAGACTGCCTGGAGGATAGCGTCCAGCCTCGATTTCTTCTCGCAACCGTCTTGCGAGCAGCTGATATCGAGGTAGGCCTCCGTCAGTCCTCATAATGCTCCCATGCTCCGCGGCAGCAATGACAGTCTGGGTGGATATGTTCGGATAATATGACATACTTGCCCCGCGAGCAATTTTGATCGAAAGTCAGAGGAGCCGTTAGCCGGCAGCCCTCAACGGCAATACGATCCGGCAGGGCGAGCAGAGCGTTGCTATGGATTAGCGGGTAAAGCGCATACGGGTGGGACTTCTAAAGATGCTGGCAAATGGTCCGAGTATAATCAGTGCCGGCTGCGATCAAGGTGTGCCAGGCTCACTGTCGAGACTGAGGCCACTCGAGCCATTTCGCGGGGCCTGAGGGTCGCATTGGGAGATTTGGTCGTGAGTGCCGATGACATCTGCTGGCTCGACGCGAGCGCCATAGTCGAGAAAGTGCGGTCGGGCGAGCTCACTGCCGAAGCGGTCGTCACTGCCGTCCTCGAACGAATCGAAGCCGTCGATCCAAGGATCAACGCCTTCACAACGGTGGCTTCCGATCAAGCACTCAAGGCGGCCCGTGCTGCCGACGCCCGGCGACCCAAAAGGCAAATCCTCGGACCTCTCGACGGTGTGCCGGTCTCGATAAAGGACTTCATTTACACACGTGGAATATTGACAACTGCAGGCTCAAGAATTCACCAGGACTTCGTGCCCGAAGAGGATGCGATCGTCGTATCTCGATTAAAGGCCGCTGGTGCTATTATTATCGGCAAAACGACCATCCCCGAATATTGCTTCAAAACCGTAACGGACAGCCCGTTGACCGGTGTTACGCGCAATCCTTGGAATTGCGACCTGACGCCTGGCGGATCCTCGGGAGGCAGCGCCGCTGCGGTTGCCGCTGGTCTCGGCCCAGTCAGCATCGGGACCGACGGCGGCGGATCCATTCGTCTGCCAGCGGCTCTCTGTGGTGTCGCAGGATTCAAACCGTCAACGGCGATGGTCCCTCAAAGCCCAGGCTTCAGTGGCTGGAACTTGCTTGGGCACACGGGTCCGCTTGCGAGATCGGTCGCAGATTTGAAACTGGTGTTCGATGTCATCGCCGGGCCGGACACCCGAGATCCAATAACTTGCACGGCCACCCGGAGATCATTTTCCGGTGAGCCGCGCGTTGCATGGACCGCGACGCTGAACGACTTGGAGCCCGAGCCGAACGTGGCCTCTCAGCTGCAGCGGGTGGTCGAGGCGGCTCGCTCAGTGACCCGCCAGCCCGTCGACCACGTCTCTGTTCGCTGGGATGACCCTGATTTGAATTTTCGAGTTCTGGTCGGCGCTGATCTCGCTGCGGCGCTCACTCCTTATCTCGCCACACATCGCGAAGTCATGGATCAAGGCCTTGTGAAGCTCGTGGAGTTCGGTCGATCACTCACCGCGGTAGACTTGGCTAGGTCGCTCGACTGGCGACGTACATTTTCATCTCGCGTCCTATCGTTCTTCGAAAATTATGACCTGCTGATCCTCCCGACCGCCCCCGTCAGCGCGTTTTCTCATGAGATAGTGGGGCCAAGGAGCATCAACGGTAAAAAGGTCTCCCCTTATGCTTGGTTTGGATGGACCTGGCCATTCAATATTACGGGACAGCCGGCACTTTCCTTGCCGCTTGTTGCCGAAGGCGAGTTGCCTGTCGGCATCCAAATCGTCGGTCGCCCCGGCGAGGACGATTTGGTGCTATCCTTCGCGCGTCAGCTCGAGGACGCGCTCGGCCGCCCTGATATAAAGCCCAGTGCCGTTGCAAACTGAAAAAAGTTTTGTTTCCGGCTGCGATGGCCACCAGTGTCATGCCCATCGGTTGAGGGAGTGAGGCGATGCCATATGTGACGACGACAGACGGCGTGAAGCTCCACGTGGAGATTACGGGCGAAGGAACCCCTCTGTTATTCGTTCACGAATTCGCTGGGGACCAGCGCAGCTGGGAGCCTCAAGTGCGCTACTTTTCGCGGCGCTATCGGTGCATCACCTTCAACGCGCGTGGCTATCCGCCATCCGACGTTCCTCGCGAAATCGAGAAGTACTCACAAGAAAGAGCAGCCGAAGATATCCGCGACGTCCTTGACGGCCTGAACATTGACCGAGCGCATCTCGTCGGCTTGTCGATGGGCGGCTTCGCTTCCCTGCATTTTGGGATCAGGCATCCACAGCGGGCTCGCTCGCTCGTGATCGCTGGCGTCGGCTACGGAGCTGAAAAGCATCTCGAAAGCCACTTCCGCGAAGCCACCAATCACGCCGCCAGTCAATTCGAGACGCTTGGCTCAGAAGCCTTCTCACACATCTACTGCGCCGCTGCTGCGCGTATTCCGTTCCTGGTCAAGGATCCCCGCGGATGGGAAGAGTTTCGGCGCATGTTCGCCGAGCACGATGCACAAGGCTCTGCGCTGACCATGCGGGGCGTCCAGGGACGCCGGCCGTCGATCTATGATCTTGAAGACTCATTGCGTCGCATGGAAGTCCCGGTCCTGATCATCTCGGGTGACGAGGATGACCATTGCCTGCAACCGGGGCTGTTCCTCAAGCGGATGATCCCGGCAAGCGGGCTCGCTGTCCTGCCCAAGACGGGGCACACGATCAATCTCGAAGAGCCGGCCATGTTCAATATGCTCGTCGCGGATTTCCTGGCGCAAGTTGAGCAGGGGCGCTGGCTGCCGCGCGATCCGCGATCCAACCCGGCCGAGATTGTGAAGACAAAATAAAGAGAAACATATGAGCGCCGGGAGAATTATCGCCACGCGCGATGGCCATATCGCGCGCCTGACGATCGATCACGTCAGGCGCCGCAATGCCATGACTTTGGAGATGTGGCGGGAGCTTGGTCGCCATTGCCGAGAAATCGCGGCGGATCGCGAAGTGCGTGTTGTCGTCCTGGCGGGCGCAGGCGAGCTAGCATTCTGTGCCGGCGCTGACATCTCGGAGTTCAAGGACAACCGATCCAGCGAAGCGGCCGTGGAAACCTATGACCAGGCTGTGGCCGACGCAAGTCGCGCGCTCGCAAGTCTGCCTAAACCCACGATTGCCTTGATCAAGGGCGTGTGCTTTGGTGGCGGAATGGGACTGGCCATGAGCTGTGACGTGCGACTGGCCTCGTCAACTGCCCGGTTCAGAATACCCACTGCAAAACTTGGCCTCGGCTACCCTTTCGAAAGCCTGGCTCTCCTGGTTCAAAAGCTTGGTCCAGGGACAGTAGCAGACATTCTTTATAGTGCGCGGGTGGTAACGGCTGAGGAAGCGCAACGATTGCATATCACGCAAATCACATGGCCAGAAGCCGAATTTGACCAATCGGCCAATAATTACGTCCAGCAGATTGCCGCGAATGCTCCTCTCACTCTTGCGGCGGTAAAAGCAGCGCTGGTTGAGCTTTCGAAAGCTCATGGGGCAGTAGGTTCGCCTGTGGTCGAGGAAATGGTCAAAGCGTGCTTTAGCAGCGCCGATTACCAGGAGGGACAAAATGCGTTCAGGGAAAAACGCGAGCCCCGATTTCGAGGCAACTGAGCAGCCTTGATTTGCTCACTTGTCGATTAATTCGCGTTGACCAAAGCGATCTGAATTTTCCCGGAGCTCTTGTGCGTGCTACCTGAATAGGAGAACCCAATGGATCTCGGTCTTGCAGGAAAACTAGCGCTCGTTACCGGAGCAAGTAAAGGAATCGGGCGCGCTGTTGCCGAGGTTCTAGCAGAGGAAGGTTGCAACGTTACTCTCGTCGCTCGCGAAAAGACGCAGCTCGAGGAGGTTGCCGCAGCGATCCAGGCGCGACACAATGTTTCTATAGCGATCGAGGTCGCGGACCTTTCCGTGTCGGAAGACCAAAGGCGCGTGGCTCAAAACTGGAGTAGCGCCGATATCTTGATCAACAACGCCGGTTCCATCCCACCCGGGGAAATTGATGAGGTTTCCGAAGAGGAGTGGCGCCGCGCGTGGGATCTCAAAGTCTTCGGCTATATCAACATGACACGGAGCTTTTACACCGCTATGAAGGCCCGCGGCTCCGGCGTTATTGTCAACGTCATCGGAAACGCCGGCGAGAAAATGCGGGCTGGCTACATCCTTGGCTCAAGCGGTAATAGCGCGTTGATGAGCATGACCAGGGCGCTCGGCGCGCGCTCGCCGGATTACGGCGTGCGCGTCGTCGGCGTAAACCCTGGTCTAACCGCAACGGATCGCGCCGTGACTATGCTGAAAGCTCGGAGCCAAAACGCTTACGGCACACCTGACCGTTGGCAAGAGTTCATCGAAAAACTGGACTTGCCGTTCGGACGCATGGCTGAGCCTCGTGAGGTGGCAAACGTCGTCGTCTTCGCCGCCTCGCCGCGTGCTTCCTATGTCTCGGGTACGGTGATTACGGTCGATGGCGGTGCTGTGAACCGGAACGCTTGAGCGGACCGGGCGCTGAGCTGGTCGGAGCGGAGGGATTCGAACCCCCGACCCCCTGCTCCCAAAGCAGGTGCGCTACCAGACTGCGCTACGCTCCGACACGAAGATGAGCTGTTGAGTTCTGGGCTGTTCCGGAACCAAGGTCAAGACCCAAGGTCGGAAATACGCAAGGCGCCACCCCTCACAACAAGAGATCAGGTGGTAGCCTCAGCACAGGCGTACCGGGCACTCGCAGCAGGCAACAGGCCGACCGCTGTACCCTCAATCCCCGAAGATCATGCTGCGCCTGCCGAGGTTGCGGAAGATTTGTTTGAACAACCCTTCCTCGTAATCCGTGGCGGTTGGCGTCGTACGGCTGATGAAGTCAAAAACCTTGCCGTCCTGGAGCCCATACTCGGCCACGCGTTCGACCGTGCCGGAACGCGTGAAGTAGATGGCTACGATCCGCCGGTCCACCTCCTCGGGAGGCAAGAAAGCGACCTGCTTCGTCGTGCTGGAGATGTAATAGAATGCGTCGCCCGTTCCAACGGAGCTCGTGGTCGTGGGCGTGCCCAGGATCATCCGCACCTGCTCCTGGGTCATCCCAGGTTGTATCTGCTGCAGGTCGGATGGCTGGAAGTGGTGACCGTGCTTGGTGACGACCGCGCCCGCGCTGCAAGCTGCAATGAGCCCTGCAAGCGCCAAAGCGCCCATGACACGCGAGGCGCGACGTGCCGCCTCATGCATCCACCCTGGTATCAGGGTAACCGTTCGGCCATGTTTACGAGTCGTCATCCCCCGACGCCGCCAGTTCGTGTTGTGGGAATCACTTTGTGATTCCGCCTGCCCCCGATTATCCGGTGGAACAGCGCGTTGCAACTTGGACCGGCGAGTTATGCAACGCGGCTATTACCGCACTCACGGACGAGACCCCTCATGCTCACTTGGTTCAGAGCACGCAAGCGGTCACAGCGCACGGCAGCAGAGCTTTATGGCTCGATCGTGACCGCCGCGCGGCGTGAGGCGTTCTATCTCGACTTCGGAGTACCCGACACGCCGGACGGCCGCTTTGCCATGGTGGTCACACATACATACCTCATTCTTGAGCGGCTAAGGCAAGAGGGGCAAGCGGGGCAGGAGCTCAGCCGCGCCGTGGTCGAGGCCTTCGTCAGCGATATGGATGACTGCATGCGCGAAATGGGCGTTGGCGACCTGACGGTGCCGCGGAAGGTGAAAAAGGCTACTGGCGCACTATATGATTGCACTATCGCATTCAGGAAGGCCGCCGCAGAGGGACATAGCGCCCTGGCCAACGCCGTGCGCAGCAACCTTCTCCCGTTCGAGGCACCTACGGTGGCAGACTGTATTGCAACGTACATGCTGAGGGCGGCGGCGGAGCTAGAGATGCATCCTGGCAGCGAGCTATTGGCGGGCCGTGTCACATTTGCCAGGATATGATATGAGTTGCTGCGCCAAAGCGAGATTGAAATGGCAGCAGAATTCGGGTGGTCCCACAAAATCAGTGAGGTTCCCGCGATCGGGCTCTCGGCGGAGCGTCATGCGACGCCTGCGCTCCGGGCTGAGATCGCGGCCATGCTCGACCTCATCGCGTGCGAGCGCCTCGACGTGCGCTACGAAATCACACCGCTTTCGCGGGGGCGCTACTTGCTGGAAGGCACGCTCGTCGCCGATGTCACCCAGAGTTGCGTTGTGACCCTCGAGCCGGTGGAGACACACCTGGTCGAGCCGTTCGAGGTCGAATTCCACCCCGGCCTGCCCGAGACGGAGGCTGTGGTTGAGTTCGACGCTCTCGAAACGCGTGAGGTCGAGCCGCTGGAGGACGACACAATTCCCGTTGGACGCATCGTGTACGAGCACTTGGCATCGGCCTTGCCGGCGTATCCTCGCAAGGAGGGAGCCGTCTTCGAGCAACCACCCGAGCCGGAAGCGACCCGGCCCGTCACTAGCCCGTTCGCCATCCTCGAGCAGCTGAAGAAGCCCAAGTCTCAAAAGTGACTTCTTAACCCCGCTTCGGGAGCGGGCGTCGAGGCGGTGTGACGCGCTTCCAGCAGCTCGGAACAATGGTTTAGAAGCTGTTAAGAATTCCATTGTCTGCGTCCGCCAAACGAGTATGTTCCCTGCGTTTCGCAGGCGAGCGCATGCAAAGCTGACGCAGGCGTCTTTCGCCTCCTCCATAAGGAATTGCTTACCCAGGCCAGTAGATGCCCGCTCAGCGGATCATAGCGCTCGACGCCATGGGCGGTGATCATGGACCAGAGGTGGTGCTTCCAGGCGCCGACCTCGCGCTGGTCCGCCATCCCCAACTCGAGGTCTTGCTCTTTGGCGATCAGGCTCAGATCGCGCCGATCCTGGCGCGATACCCCAGGCTGGCAGCAAGGTCGAAGATTATCCATACGGACATCGTTGTCCGGTCGGATGACAAGCCGAGCCAGGCGCTTCGGCGCGGCCGCGGCTCCAGCATGTGGCTCGCGCTGGAAGCGGTGCAGAAAGGCGAAGCCGACATCGCCGTGTCCGCGGGCAACACCGGCGCGCTGATGGCCATGGCCAAGGCGGTGCTGAAGCCAATCGCCGATATCGAGCGCCCCGCCATCGCTGCCCTGTGGCCTACCGTCAGCAGCGAGTGCATCGTGCTGGACGTCGGCGCCAATATCGGCGCCTCCGCGCGGCAGCTTTGCGAATACGCGCTGATGGGCGCCGCCATGTCCCGGGCCCTTTACCACATCGAGAAGCCGACCGTAGGGCTGCTCAACGTCGGCGTCGAGGAGATCAAGGGAGCCGACGAGGTTCGCCAGGCTCATGCCTGGCTCAAGGAGATCCAAGGGCTCCCGATCGAATACCGCGGCTTCGTCGAAGGCGACCAGATCGGGCAAGGCGTGGTCGACGTGGTTGTGGTGGAGGGCTTTGCCGGCAACATCGCCTTGAAAACAGCGGAAGGCACGGCGCGGCAGATTGCCCAATACATCAAGGCCGCTATGAGCCGGTCGCTCATGTCGCGGATCGGTGCCTTCCTCGCCCGAGGCGGATTCGCCACGCTCAAGGAGAAGATGGATCCGCGGCGAGCCAACGGCGGCACGTTCCTGGGACTCAATGGGATTGCGATCAAGAGCCACGGCGGCGCGGACGCCGTGGGCTTTGCCAGCGCCATCGATCTCGGCTACGACATGGCGGAAAGCGGGCTCCTACCCCGGCTGACCGCAGATTTGATCTCGTTCCACGGCAAGCTCAACGCGGTAGTCGAGAAGCAGCGCTCCAGTGACGACAAGAGCAGTATCCTCATGAAAGAAGCCGCGGCCAGGGCCAAGACGACAGGCCCACAAAGCGAAAGGTAGGGGGGCGATTTGGCTGTCATCCGATCCGTTATCCGCGGCGTCGGCGCCTATCTGCCGAAACGCGTGCTGACCAACACCGATTTGTCCAAGATCGTCGACACGAGCGACGAGTGGATTCGCGAGCGCACCGGCATCAGGGCTCGCCACATTGCGGCCGACGGCGAGCTGACATCCGACCTCGGCATCGCCGCATCGCGGCAGGCTTTGGTCCGCGCCGGCATCGATCCCGTCGACATCGACCTCGTCATCTGCGCCACCGCCACCCCCGACCGCACGTTTCCTGCGACGGCCGTCCGCATTCAGGCAGAGCTGGGCATCACGAAGGGCGCCGCCTTCGACATCCAGGCCGTCTGCTCCGGTTTCGTCTTTGCCCTGGCGACGGCCGACAACTTCTTGAAGGTCGGGCAGTTCAAGCGGGCACTCGTGGTCGGCGCCGAGACCTTCTCGCGCATCCTCGACTGGTCCGATCGCAGCACTTGCGTGCTCTTCGGTGACGGCGCGGGCGCCGTCGTTCTCGAGGCAGAGCCCCAACGCGGCACCCGCGAGGATCGGGGTATCCTGGCAAGCCTGCTCAGGTCGGACGGACGATACGAGGACCTGCTCTATGTCGACGGAGGGCCAGGCTCGACGCGCACCACAGGCTACGTCCGCATGAATGGCCGCGAGGTCTTCCGCCACGCAGTGCAGAAGATCTCCGGTGTCATCGAGGAAACGCTCCTCATGACCGGATACGCGGCCGACGAGATCGACCTGTTCATCCCCCATCAGGCCAACGTGCGCATTCTCGACGGGATCGCCAAGAAGCTTGGCGTCTCGCCGGAGAAGATCATCGTCACCCTCGCCCAGCAAGGAAACACGTCGGCCGCCTCCATCCCGCTGGCCCTCAACTACGCTTTCGAGCAGCACCGGCTCAAAGAAGGCAGTTTGATCCTCATGGAGGCTATGGGAGGCGGGTTCACGTGGGGAGCCGTCCTCGCCCGGTGGTAGGCTTCCACCGGAACCGTCACCGTGGAAAATATTCTGCACACATCCTATTCATCTGGCGCTTGCCGTGACCATTTTGCACACCGGCCCAAAATTTTCTGAGAAATCAGCTGCTTGCATAAGATCAGGATTGACCGTACCGAGGGGGAGGGCTAGCATTCGTTAAAAGGGAGTAAAATTCCTGGGGAGGATGTTATGGGCGGTAAGACGCTGACCCGCGCGGATCTCGCTGAGGCGGTGGTGCAGAAGGTTGGTCTCCCACGGAACGAGTCGCAGGAGCTGGTGGAGCTTGTGCTGAGTGAAATTGCGTCGAGCCTCGCCCGAGGGGACTCGGTGAAGCTGTCGTCTTTCGGCTCCTTCGGCATCCGTCAAAAGGGTCAGCGCATCGGGCGGAATCCCAAGACCGGGCAGGAAGTGCCGATCACGCCGCGCAAAGTGCTGGTGTTCCGGCCCAGCAACATCATGAAAGAACGTATCAACGCCGGACAGCTTCGCCGCCGCAAGGCCGCCGAGTAGCTTCGGTGCCGAACATCCGTCCTTTTGTGCGCAGCATCGAATGGCTATGACCGTAAGCAAGTCCGCCGAGGCGTTCCGGACAATCAGCGAGGTTGCGGAAGAGCTGGACGTTCCCAAGCACGTCCTTCGGTTCTGGGAGCAGAAGTTTCCGCAGATCAAGCCGATGAAGCGTGGCGGTGGCCGGCGCTACTATCGGCCGGAAGATCTGGACCTGCTGCGGGGTATCCGTCACCTGTTGCACCTCGAAGGTTACACGATCCGAGGTGTCCAAAAGATCCTGCGGACACAGGGCGTCGACGAGGTCAAGCGCTGCTGGATTCAGGCCGAGCAGGGGGGCGCCGAGACCGTAGGCATACGGTCGAAAGGCAGGGGCAAGGCCAAGGCTGGCCGCAAAGCGGGAAGCCAGGCTGCGGTGGAGCAGGTTACGCCCCCCAACAGGTTGCCCGAGGACATCGTGCGGACCCTTAAGTCGGCTTTGAGCGAGCTTGAAGCCTGCCGCCGTCTGCTATCGGCACCTCTCAGCGACCAAAGCGCGTGGGCACGAAGCGCAGAGCAATGACTGGTCCCCCACCGGGGGTCGAGCTCTGGCTGGTCGATCTGCGTCGCGTAGGGCCTGCCCTGGCTGCGTTGGAGAAAGCCACACCGCGCTTATCGGACGACGAGCGCCAGCGGGCGCGGCAGCTTTCAGCATCTGGCGAGGATTGGCGTCTGATCCGCGTCGCTCTTCGTCTGTTGCTTGAGCGGTTTGTCGGGCCGAAGCTCCGCGGCTTGCCGTTCAGCCATTCGTCTCGCGGGAAGCCGGCTCTGCCGTGGAGCGCCGGGATCGAATTCAGCCTAGCGCATAGAGGCCAATTCGCCCTTATCGCCATCGCGCCCGCCGACGTTGGCGTCGACATCGAGCAAGACCGCAACGTTCGTTTCTCACCGAACCGGCAGAAGGCCATGCTGGCTGCCGCACGTGCGCTTGTGCCTGCCAGCCCCGATCGCCACATTGAGGAAGACCCGCCTCCGATTCAGGCCTGGGTCAGGCTCGAAGCGTGGGGCAAGGCGCGCGGGTCCGGCATTGGCGCGCTTCTGCAGGATCTCGGCATCCGAGGACCGGACTGGAAATCCGCGGGAAGCAACATCGACTTCGGCAGGCGCGCAGCCGAGTTGCTGAAAGACGAGGGCTTCGTTCTGCAAGATGTTCCTTTACCGCCGCCCTTGTTTGGAGCCGTTGCCGTACGGCGCGGCACCGCCATCCTGCCCGTTCGCCACCTCCCCGCAGAGCCGGCCGCGATCATGGAGTTGCTCCCAGCTACCTGAGCCGGACCGCTGCCATTCGGGTTGACCGCCAGGCACAGGCGGGGCAAAAGGATGGTCTGTCGGAGCGTAGCGCAGCCTGGTTAGCGCACCAGTCTGGGGGACTGGGGGTCGGGAGTTCAAATCTCCCCGCTCCGACCAGCCGAAACTCCATAAGACCACGCGCTTAGACGGTGGTGTAGAACTTCAAAGCATCGCGGCTGGTCGTTACAACGCCGTCCCCCGTACCACAACCTCCGCTCGTTACCGCTCGTTTTCGAAAGACCGAATTCACTTCAGCGCATTCGGCAACCACACGGCGATCTCGGGGAAAATGAAGACGAGCGTCAGGCCGAGCAGCTGGAGCAGAACGAATGGTCCGATCGAGCGGTAGACGTCGCCCATGGTGACATCGGGCGGCAGCACGCTCTTGATCCAGAACAGGACGAACCCGAAGGGCGGCGAGAGATAGGCAATCTGAATATTGACGATGAACAACGCACCGAACCAGAGCTTGTCCACGCCCAGCGCGTCGATGATCGGGATGAAGAGCGGCGTGCAAAGCATGATGATCGCCCAGTCATCCATGAACATCCCGAGGACCAGGATGATGAGCATCATCATGACGAGGATGCCTGTCGTGCCGCCGGGCATCGACAGGACCAGCTGCGTCAGGAGATCCTGACTGCCCAGCGTGTTGAAGATGTTGAGATAGACGTTGGCGCCGATCAGAATCCAAAGGCCCATTCCGGTCAGCTTCAGCGTTGTAACCAGTGAGTCGCGCAACACGAACCACGTGAGCCGGCCGTAGATCAGGTTTATGAAGAAGGCACCCGCCGCCCCGAACGCCGCAGCCTCGGACGGTGTCGCGATGCCGCCCCAGATCACACCCAGAACGACGACGATCAGAAGTATGAAAGGCCAGATGCTTACGAGGGCCTGCGCTTTTTCGCGGGTCGTGAATTTTATTTCCGGCGGCAGAGCTGGCCCGAGATGGGGCTGGAGCCAGCATCGCACGCCGATGTAGACCGAATAGAAAAACGCCAGCATCAGCCCTGGCAAAACACCGGCGAGGAAAAGGTCTCCGATCGAGACCTTCGCGAGCAGGCCGTAGAAGATGAAAGGCACGCTCGGCGGAATAAGTGCTCCCAAAGCGCCGCCCGCAGCAATGCAGCCGATGGCGATCGAGCGGTGATATTTGTATTTCATCATCGATGGGTAGGCGATCTGGCCCATCGTGATGGTGGCGGGCGGCGTAATCCCTGTAACCGCCGCGAAGATCGTGCAAACCTGTACGGTGCCGATCGCCAACCCGCCGCGAACATGGCCGATCAGCTTATAGACCGCATCATACGCTGCCTCGGCAATTCCTGAGTAGCGAATGAGGCTGCCCATGAATATGAACAGCGGAACCGTTACGAGAACGGAGTTCCACGGCGTGTAGTAAAAGGCGCTTGCAACCGCCAGGAGAGCCCGCGGCTCGAAAATCAACGCGAAGAGAACCGCCGTCCCACCGAGGCCGAACGCAACCGGCAGGCCCATGAACAAGGCAGCGAAGAGTACGAGAAAATAGAGCGCGGTGATTAGTTCGAGACTCATTCGGCCTTCCGTTATCCGCATTTGGGCCTGGGCCACTGCCCCGGCGCTTGGATGCTTTTAGCTGAAATTCGAACTGGAGGCTTCAAAAAGGAGCGCCTGCCTCTGACACGAGCACAGGCAGGCGCCGATAGGCATTAGATGCTTGCCAATTGTGATCCGTTACTTCGCGCTCTTCTCCTCGAGGAATTTCTTCCAGATTTCTACGCCTTTGGCGTTGCGCTCGGACTGCGCGGCGATCTTGGGCCAGACCTCCTCGATCGTCTTCTTGCGCATCCTGGCCACCTCTTCATCGGATAGCGTGATCACCTCGCCACCCGCCTTCTTCAAGGTTTCCAGCGCTTCGTCGACAGCCTCAGCATGCAGCCGACTGGTCTCGAAGTATGTCTTCTCGAAAATGCTTTCGATCTGATCGCGCTGCCATTGCGTCAAGGCATTCCACTTGTCGAGGTTGACGTAGATCTCCTGGTGCTGAGCAGGATTCCAGCCGGGGAGGATCGCGTACTTGATGACCTCGTGGAACGACATGTCGTCGATACCGCCGGTGTCCCAATAGGTGCCTTCGATGGTGCCGAGCTTGAGGGCGGTATAGATTTCGCCCGCGTTCATCGAAACTGGAGAGCCGCCCATCGTGGCGTGGAAGATCGCCTGCGGCCCGCCGGCGCGCATCTTCTTGCCCGCGAGATCCTCCAGGCGCTCCACGCGGAACTTGGTGAACATGGCGTTCGGACCCTGGTTGGTCCAACCGATCCAATGCAGATTGCGCTCGTGCGCGGCTTCCTGGACCAGCTCGCCGATCCGATACCTCGGATCACCCCACATCACCTTCCAGGCTTCCTCGGAGTTATCCGCGCCCAACGGCAGGCCATAGGCCAGCATGCCCTCTGGCATTTCGCCGCCATAGACGGTCGCCCAACCGGCGTAGCCATCCGTCTGGCCGGCTGCAGCGGCGGCAAACGCTTCGGAAGCGCTCGTCAGCGCACCCGCCGGCTCCACCCGAATTTTGACGGTGCCTTTGGTCGCCTCCTCGACGGCTTTCACCCAGGGAATAAGCCCTTTATCCCATCCCGCATCGGTCTGGTCGAACGCCGGCTGGAACACCCACTCTGTCACCTTGTCCGGCGGTCCGTCTGACTGGGCGAATGCAAGCGTCCCGGACAGTGCAAGGGCGCCGACTGACAAAATCGTCGTCTTGAGAATGCATACAGGTTTTGTCACTAGAGTTTCCTTCCCTTTGCTCGCTACCAAATGTGCTTCATGCTGCATTCTGCCCACCACTGGTCTCACCCGGCCGGCTGCTCGCCATAAATGATCGTGCGAACGTCGCGGACTAGCTGCTTGATCACCACAAGGAGAACGACTGCAGCCGCCAAGGGTATGGCCGACTTGATCGGATAAATGGGAATGGGAACAGCGGTGGGAGTGACCTGATTGAATTTGATGGACAAGCGCGCTGCATCGATCCCCTTCCAGATCAAAGCACCGAGAAACAACACGGTAAACGGCGCGGTCAGAAGGTCCAAAACGGCTTTGGTTCGCGTCGACGCACCGGCGTAGAATATGTCCAATTTCACGAATGCGTCGTGCTTCAGCGCATAAGCCCCTCCGGTGCAGGCCATCAGCACCATGGCAGCCTGGAGGGTCGTCCCTATCCACTGCGAGGGCGCGTTCATGACGTAACGCAAGAACACGTCCGTCACGCCGAAGATCATGCAATAGAGGATGAGAAGCCAACCGATCCGGCCGAAAAGCTCAGCTATGGCGTCGATCAGCCATTCCACTCCCCGCCACAGCTTCATAATTGGCCGCTCCTCCCGGTCCGTCCGCCTCTTCCGGCTGTCCGCCCAAATCTGCGAGGCCATCAAGGCTCAAGTGTAGATTCAGATTGAACAAATGATAAAGCCAGTGATGCCAGCTCGGCAATACGCGAGATTGTAGGCCATCGCCCGGATCGCCGCTCCAGCATTCGCTGTTCATGCGGCTTGCCCGAGACTGAGGAAATGTGGCTTGAGCCCGAGCATGAGCGGGATCGCTCATCTTTGATTGGATGGGCGCACCGCACCTGGGGAACTCATGGTTGTGGCGAACGATCACCCGTGTGAGCCGACTTGCGGAATTGCGGAGAACAGAATGGGACTGTTGATCAATGGTGTCTGGCACGATCAGTGGTACGACACCAAGAGCACTGGCGGCAGGTTTGTGCGCCAGGAATCGGCTTTCCGAAACTGGATCACGCCCGATGGTGCTCCCGGGCCAACTGGCGTCGGCGGCTACAAAGCCGAGCCGGGACGCTATCACCTCTACGTGTCACTTGCCTGCCCCTGGGCCCACCGGACGCTCATTTTCCGCAAGCTAAAAGGGCTGGAGGGCGTGATCAGCGTTTCGGTCGTGCATTGGTTGATGCTGGAAAACGGCTGGACTTTCGAGGAAGGCCCTGGTGTCGTCCCAGATCCGATCTTCGGCGCGCGATATCTCTACGAAATTTATGCGCGTGCTGAGCCGCGCTACACAGGCCGGATCACGGTTCCGGTGCTGTGGGACAAGGAGACCGGAACGATCGTGAATAACGAGTCGTCCGAAATCATCCGGATGTTCAACTCAGCCTTCGATGGCTGCGGCGCTCTGCCCGGCGATTATTATCCGGAAGATCTCAGATCCGAAATCGATGCGCTCAACGCCCGAATTTACGACACCGTGAACAACGGCGTCTACAAAGCGGGATTCGCAACGACCCAGGAAGCATACAATGACGCCGTCATGAAGTTGTTCGAGACCCTCGACTTGCTCGAGGAGCGCCTCGCCACGCGCCGATATCTTCTTGGAGATCGCTTGACCGAAGCGGATTGGCGATTGTTCACGACGCTGGTGCGCTTTGATCCGGTTTACGTTAGTCACTTCAAGTGCAATCTCCGCCGGATCGTCGACTACCCAAATTTGTTCGACTACCTCCGTCACCTGTATCAGATGCCGGGGATCGCGGAGACTGTGAACATGTTCCACATCAAGCATCACTATTATCAGAGCCACCGCGCGATAAATCCAACCGGGATCGTTCCTTTAGGGCCTGAAATAGACCTCAACGCCCCATCGCGGCGCGGCTGAGCGGGTCTCAACGCAATTGCTCTAATAGCGCAGCGAAAATTTTCCTACTATGGCCAATTGACGTTGCTCAGTGATTGCGTCCCAAGCGCAATGTCAGCGGTAGACATGTGTGCCCCACACGCAAGCGCTTGGCGAGCATTATTCAGCGAAAGACCAGCACCGGTATTTTGCTGTGCGTCAGCACCTTCTTGGTCTCGCTACCGAGAAGCTTTGCCGTGAGGCCCGCACGCCCATGTGAGGCCATGGCGATGAGATCGCAGCCGCGCGCCTCCGCAGTGTCGAGAAGACCCGTCCAGACATGCTCGCTCTCGACGCGGATAGCCTCGCACGGGACGCCTCTTGCGTCTGCCTCGCTGCGAACCCACGCAAGATGATCCTCGATGTCCTTGAGAATGCGCGCGCGGGTTTCCTCCGGAAGATCCGTGATATCGACGCCGAACACGACGACATGAGCCGGCTTGCCCGAAACACGGACTGCCGTAACTCTGGCCCCAAGCGCCTTGGCGAGATCGAGCGTATTCTGGACGGCCCGCTTTGATAGATCCGTTCCGTCTGTCGCAACGAGAATGTGCTTGTACATCGAAGTTTCCTGGCCTCTGGTCTGATGTTGAGTCTTAATGTCGCGTGAATTTGGTTTCCACGAGCAAGAACGCAACGTAACATCGCGGGCAAGCCATCGTGACAAAGAACAAAAATGAAAACCCGCCGATCAGCCCACCAGCATAATGTGAACCCGTCGTGAGTTAAGGAAAGTTTGGCGGCGGCACGAAGCCTTGGAACTCCTGCTCGAGCATTCGCGCCAGCCAGATGCATGTACGATCCCCGTACTGCGGCCCGATGATCTGGACCCCAACCGGCAGTCCATCCGGCGTAAAGCCCGCGGGCGCCACCGTCGAAGGAAGATAGACGACGCCGGAGTAGCCGGCCCAGAAAAGCTGGTCGGTGGTCGGCACCTGCTTTTCATTGACCGTGATAGTGCGCTCGTGCCGCTCGCCTTGCTGGTCGTGAGGAAAGGCCGCTGATGCGGCAGCAGGACAGATAAGCACGTCCCACTCGCGGAAGAATTCCGCCCAGGCGAGCCTCATCTGATGGCGCCTGTTGTTGATGGCGAGCCAATCGCGATGGAGCATCACGTTGGCCCGCGTCATCTGAGCAAAATAGCTCTGATCAGATGGATCGAGCTGTGCCGCAATCTCCTTGTTCCTCGCGACCAATTCATCGGTTTGCCGACCGGAGGTCGCGGCGCGCAAAAGTGCAATGTAGACGCGGTGCGCCTCGGCCGTGTCGAGCGCGGGGCGTGCGCTGAAGCTCACGGTCGCCCCCTGCTTTCCCAAGTATTCGGCGACGGCGGCAATGCGCTCCTGCACGGCATTGTCCACCTCCGAGCAGGGATCGTTCAGCATCACGGCAACCTTGAGGTCGGCGAGCCGGCTGCGGCGAGGCGGGGGCAGTTCGAGCCGCCACCCGGCAGCGTCGATGTCGTCAGGGCCGGCCATGATCGAAAGGCCAAGCTCCAAATCATCGGCACTCCGAGCCATTGGGCCAATTACAGAGATGTCCGTGGGAGCCACGATGCCTGGCAAGGCCTGGCCGCGTGGTGGGCAGATGCCCCACGTCGGCTTGTGGCCGAAAACACCGCAATAATGCGCGGGATTGCGGATGGAGGCACCAATATCGCTGCCGGCTTCGAGCGCGGTGAGCCCCGCGGCCAGCGCCGCTGCCGAGCCGCCAGAGGAGCCACCCGGCGAGCGCGAAAGATCCCAGGGATTATTGGTGGTGCCGTAGATGGCGTTGAAAGTTTGCCAATCCGCAAGATAGAGCGGCACGTTCGTTTTGCCGAAAAGGATCGCGCCAGCGGCCAAAAATCTGTCGACGGCAATCGCATTGCGAGTGGGATAGTTGTTCTTCAGTTCCGGCACACCCCACGTGGTCGGCATGCCAACGACATCAAAGCTTTCCTTGATTGTCATCGGCACCCCATGCAGCGGCCCCCAATCCTCGCCGCGCGCCAGCGCCTCGTCCGCCGCGCGTGCACGCGCCCGAGCTTCAGGAAGATTCATCGCGACGATCGCGTTGAGGACGGGGTTGTAAGCCTCAACACGCTTCAAGAACAGCTCGAGAAGCTCGCTTGCGCTGATGGCTTTACGCTTGATCTCAGCAGCGAGAGCAGTGGCCGAGCGAAACGGCAAGTCGAGCATCTGATCTCTCCCAGTCTTGTGTACGCGCCATCATCGGAAGCCAAGGAGGTTGGGGCAAGCCTCGGAATTCGTCCGACGACGGAAATAAGGCCGAAGGAGCATCGCACAAGGGAACGCAAATCGGCCGCACACGTTGCAGGAACACCAAAATTCACAGCACATGGAAGAGTGAACACAATGGCGAAGCAAAGCACGTCGCAAAAGAAGACGATCGGGCGCGTCATGCACGAGTACAAGCGTGGCCAGCTCAAGAGTGGTGGCGGCCGCCGCCAGGTGAAAAGCCCAAAACAGGCAATCGCGATCGCATTAAGCGAGGCTGGCGCATCGAGAACTCAAAGCCCCGCTCAAAAACGCCGCGCTCAGCAACGCACGAAGACCAGGGAAGCGCGAGGTCAAACGGCGAGAGCCCAAACACAACGCCGCGGTCGCAAGACGACAGCGCGTGGGACGACGGCGCGTCGCAAGATGCCGCGCGCGGGAGCTGCTCGGAGAACGACCAGAGGCCGCGCTGGCGAGATGACGAGGGCTCAGCTCTATCAGGAAGCGCGCCGTCGCAATATCCCTGGTCGCTCCAAGATGACGAAAGATCAGCTTGCCAAGGCTGTAGGTTTCCGCTGAAGCCCGACTTCATTTGGCTCTCGCTTTTCTGCTGACGCAGCTTTGGCGCAAGCGGCGTTGGAGGCAATATGAGGCCTTGTGCCGATGGTGCGGTCGCGCCAGTTTGACCGCGACGTTGCAACCAACGGCTGAGCTTATGCCTTGCGCCTGACCGATCTCGCCGACGGCACCATCGACGCGCTCAGGAGTGCGGGTGCCTATCTGTCAGACCTTGCCACGCCATCGATCCGGCTCGGCGTGACGGGGCTCGCGCGCGCCGGCAAGACCGTTTTCATCACCGCGCTCATTCGCAATCTGACGCACGGCGGGCGGCTGCCATTCTTCGACGCCTACGCGGAGGGCCGCATCCTGCGGGCTTACTTGCAGCCGCAGCCCGACGACGATGTCCCGCGGTTCGACTATGAAGCGCATCTCGAGGCGCTGCTCAGCGCTCCACCGCGTTGGCCCGAGAGCACCCGGCGTATCAGCGAGCTTCGGCTCACGATCGAATATCGTCCGAAGAGCCTGCTGAAGCGGGCCATGTCGACAGGCCGGCTCCATATCGACATCGTCGACTACCCCGGTGAGTGGCTGCTCGACCTCGCCCTGCTCGACCAAAGCTACGCGGAGTGGTCCCGCGAGTCGATAGCGCTTGCGTCAGCACCGGCACGGTATCGCGCCAGCGCGGAGTGGCGGCGATATCTTGCGACGCTCGATCCGGCAGCCCCGCAGGACGAGCAAGTAGCCCTCGAAGCAGCGCGGGTGTTCACGGCTTTTCTGGCCGCTGCACGGGAAGCCGAGCCGGCGCTTTCGACACTTGGCCCGGGGCGCTTTTTATTGCCGGGCGACCTCGCCGGCTCACCGCTCCTGACGTTCGTGCCTCTCGACATGCCGGAGGGTTTCAGTCCCCCGCGCGGCTCGCTGGCGGCCATGATGGAGCGGCGCTTCGAGAGCTACAAAACGCACGTGGTGAAGCCGTTCTTCCGCGATCACTTCAGCCGCCTCGACCGGCAAATCGTTCTGATCGATGTTCTGGCCGCGCTCAATGCGGGCAGAGAGGCGGTCGAAGATCTGAGCCGCGCCCTGGAAGCCTCATTGCGGGCCTTTCGTCCTGGCGCACGAACGTGGCTCGCCAGCATTCTGCCGCGGCGCATCGATCGCGTGCTGTTCGCTGCGAGCAAGGCCGATCATCTGCCGAGCGCAAGTCACGACCGCCTGGAAGCCATCCTACAGCTGATGATCCAGCGGGCGGCGGAGCGCGCGACATTTGCCGGCGCGACCGTCGGCGTCATCGCACTCGCGGCCTTGCGCGCGACACGCGAGGTGGAGGCGCAGCAAAACGGCGAGAGGCTTGCCTGCATCCGCGGCGTGCCGATGGCGGGAGAGCAGGTCGGCGACAAGCGCTTCGACGGTTCGACCGAGGTGGCATTGTTTCCCGGCGATCTGCCCGCCGACCCACGACAAGCATTGTCTCCGTCAGGTCAGGACCTTGAGGGTCAAGTCAAATTCGTCCGCTTTCGTCCTCCAAAACTGACCTCGGACGAAAGCGGTGAGACGCAGGTCTGGTCGCCGGTGTGGCCGCATGTTCGCCTCGACCGTGCGCTGCAGTTTCTAATCGGAGATTGGCTGGAATGAGCGAGCCCACCAGACCGCGCGGACCTCGAGTGTTCGATCCCGACGATCCGTCGCTGCTCCGCGTGCCTGAACCGGCAAAGGAGACGGTGCTCGGTGCCGAGGACATGCCAGAGGTGGAGGTCGGAGCCCCCGCGCCAGCGCCGCGGACTGGCATTCGTTGGGGCGCGATTCTCGGCTCCGCTTTGCTGGGCCTCGCAGCGCTCGCATTCAGTCTCTGGCTGACCCAGCTCGCGACCGAGACCCTGGCACGCAACGACATCATTGGTTGGATCGCCGTCTTCCTCGTTGCAGTCGCAGGACTTGCGGCAAGCGCCATCGTTCTCCGCGAGACGATCGGAATAATGCGCCTCAACCGCCTCGGCCGCGTGCGCAGAGGCCTGGAGGATGCCCTCGACGCTCGCGATGCCGCCCGCGAAAGAATGCTGTTGCGACAATTGCTCAGCACATTCTCCGGCCGGGATGACATGAGATGGAGCATCGCCCGGTTTCGCGAGCACGAGAGCGACGTGCGAGATCCAGGCGATCTCGCGCGATTGGCTGACCGCGAGGTTTTCGCGCCCCTCGATAGACGCGCCAAGCGCATCGTGCTCAGCTCGGCCAAGCGTGTCAGCGTGGTGACGGCGATCAGCCCTCTTCCTGTCGTCGATGTCGTCTTCGTGCTGGTCGAAAATCTCAAAATGCTGCGGTCGCTCGCGACACTTTACGGCGGGCGACCTGGCCTCATGGCGGCGCTGAAGCTCGGGCGCATGGTTGTCACCCACCTCGTCGCCACCGGGGGAATTGCCCTGACGGATGACCTCGTCGGCCAGGTGCTCGGTCACGACCTGTTGCGGCGGCTGTCGCAGCGGTTAGGGGAAGGAGCGCTCAACGGCGCGCTGACAGCGCGCATCGGCGCGGCGGCGATCCAGGTAGTCCGTCCCCTGCCTTTCCTCGATGCCTCACCGGTGCGCGTGCGCGATTTCCTGACCGAGCTCTTCCGTTCCGCGCCCGTTCAAGGTTCTGCCCGCCGCGTGAGCAGGTAAGTCGTAGACGATGGCTGGCGGCCTGATCTGCTTCGTCTTTTCGCGGAGAGCCTCAGGATCATATTCCGCCCAGGCCGCCCACCGCGTACGGGCAAGCTGGAGGATGGGCGGCGGATCGAAATCCTCGCGGATTGCCAGGCAGCGGGACAAGAACGGCCCGGACACCCGCGCCGTCCACCAGCTGAGCAGGACAGAGAGGCAAAGGCCGACGAGAACGGGCGCCATCCACGCCATGAGCTTGAATGAGACAAGGTAGGTGAGCACGGCCAGCGCCAGCCCGGCCACCATATGAGGCGCGTGATAACGGAAGGCGGTCGCAAGCGACATCCCCGCTTCATCGCGGCGCTGCGGGTTCCAGCCCGAGTCTATACCTGCAAAGATCTGCACCACGGCCGTGGTCTGCGTCACCATGAGAATGGGCGCGAGCAGCATCGACATCACGGTTTCCACGAGGACCCCTGCAATGATCCTCGGCATGGCCCAGATCTCCCTCGCCCTGGCGGCCTTGCGCAGCTCGAGGATCAGCCCAATTCCCTTGGGCATCAGCACCACCACCATGGTTGCGAGAAACAGTCGGAAGGCCGCGCCCGGATCAATGGTCGGCCAGATCGGGAAGAGCGTCTTGCTGTCGAGGAAGTAGGTCGGAATGACCTGCGTCCCCTGCAGCGCGAGCACGACACCCACGGCCAAGGACGCAGCCCAAATCGCCGATACCAGGTAGGCACACGCCCCCATCCCGAGGTGTATACGCGCCATGCGCGTCAGCCCGCGGCGGGCGACGATGGCCAGATGCTGCAAGTTGCCTTGCGCCCAGCGCCGATCCCGAGCCACGAGTTCAGGTAAAGCCGGCGGGGCACCTTCGTAGGACCCCTCAAGGGAAGGCGCCATATGCACCTCCCAGCCCGCGCGCTGCAGAAGGGCGGCTTCTACGAAGTCATGGCTCTGGATGTGTCCGCCAAATGGAGGCCGGCCTGGAAGCTCGGGCAAGCCGGCCGCCGAGGCAAATGCCACAGTTCGGATGATCGCGTTGTGTCCCCAGTAGTTGCCCTGGCAGCCGTGCCACGCCGCCAACCCGGCGGCCACCGCCGGGCCGTAAACGCCGGCTGCGAACTGCTGCAGGCGCTGAAAGATCGTCCGTCCACCTACAAGGCGCGGCACCGTCTGGATGAGGCCCGCGCAGGGATTGTTCTGCATGGCGAGAGCAAGTCGGACCAGCGTCTCGCCCGACATCACGCTGTCGGCATCGAGGACGACGAAGCTGTCGTACCCGCCACCGAACCGCTGCACCCAATCTGCAATGTTGCCGGCCTTCTTCGCGGTGTTCTGCTTCCGGCGCCGGTAATAGACGTTGATCACGCCTTTCAGGCGCTCGGCGAGTGCCGCAAAAACCTGCTCCTCCCGAAATCCGGCTTCGGCGCTACGGCTGTCGCTCAGAATGAAGACGTCGAAGTGATGCACCCGCCCCATCGCGGAGAGCTCCAGCGCCATCGCCTCTATCGTGCCAGCGATGCGTGCGCAGTCCTCGTGATAGACGGGAAACAGCAGGGCAACCCGTTGATGAAGCGGCTCCGTAGCTGAGGGAATTTCGAGAGTGTCTGTCCGTTCACCCGCAAAGAGCGGCATCAGCCCGATGGCAGCCGACAATGAGCCCAGCGCAATCCAGGCGAATGCCAGCGTCGACAGAATGAGAAAGACGATCTGGACCGGCGTAATCCGGACGAAGGACAACACCAGATACAGCTCGTAGGCGAACCCGATCGTGAGCAGCACCGTGCCCGCGGCAAGCGCTGCTCGCGCCGGCCACCGCATGCCGGCATCTCTTGGCGCTAGCCGGCAGGACGGTGGCGCGTCGAAGTCCTGCGTTGGCATGTCGAGCGGCTGCTCGGGCGGAAGCCAGCTCAGGCCCGCATCGCGACGTTCGATTTCGAGTTGAGCCGCCACTTGGGCTGCTCGGCCGGCGCTCGTGTTGCTCATGATTGATCAGCGCGTCCAGCGATAAAGCCAGCTTTCGGATATGACTCGCTCATTGGCCTTGAGAACGAGTCTGAGTTCGATGAGATCCGCCGATCCCGGATCCAGCTCGAAGCTGCACCTCACTCCATTGATCGCAGGATGGCGGTGGACAACGACGTTCGAGATGGTGCCAGCACTCGCTGACACATCTGCGACGGGAAGCTCGCTCGCGTTTTCGAGTGCTGGGCCATCGAAATCCAGAACGAACAACACACCGTCGCGCCCATTGCTGCCACGCCGCGTCTTACGGACGCGGGCACCAGCCCATGCCACCGGGATCATTTCGCCCCAGTGCAGGCGATAAGCGAAGGTCAATGGCTCACCTGCGGGAACGGTATTGGCAGGCTTCCAATAGGCAACGATGTTGTCGTGGATCTCCTCGTCGGTTGGGATTTCGATCAACTCCACGAATCCTCGGCCCCAATTTCCTTTTGGCTCAACCCATGCAGTGGGGCGGCGCTCGTATTGGGCTTCAAGATCCTCGAAGCTCGAATATGTGCGGTCGCGCTGCACGAGGCCGAAACCCTTGGGGTCTTCATCGACGAACGCGCTTACCTGCAACAATCGCGGATTGGTCAGCGGTCGCCAGATACGCTCGCCGCGGCCGTTGAGAATTGCGAGACCTTCACTGTCGTGCACAGCAGGGCGGTAATCGTCGTTGATACGGCGATGAGCCGCACCGTGCAGGAACATGCTCGTCAAAGGTGCCAGCCCGATGTGGCGGATTTCGGTCCGTGGATAGAGCGTCGCTTCCACGTCCATGACCGTGAACGGGCCGCGCCGGATTGCGAAGCGATAAGCGCCGGTCGTCGAGGGGCTGTCGAGCAGCGCGTGGACGATGATCTCCGGTGCGCCGGGCGCCGGCTTCTCGATCCAGAAGCTGCGGAAAATCGGGAACTCCTCACCCGGAGGCTTTGCCGTATTGATGGCGAGGCCGCGCGCGGAAAGGCCGTACCGCTGGCTGCGGCCAACAGCTCGAAAATATGTGGCGCCTTGGAAGACGACGTACTCGTCCATCACGTCCGACTGATTAATCGGTCCGTGAATCCGAAAGCCTGAGAAGCCGAACGGTGCGGCCTGAGGCGCGTCAGGGATCAGTGGCCCGATCGAGAACAGCGTGCCGTCGGCCTTGAGCTTCCGCATCCATCCGTCTTCGACGAGCCATATGTCGACGGGTGTGTCGTAGATGTATCCGATCGGGAAGAGTTGCAGCTCGTAATCGAGCTTCTCGCCCCGCCAGATCGCCTGCTCAGGACGGAATCGAATGTCGCGGTACTGATCGTAGGAGAGCTTCGAGAACGGGTCCGGCAGCTCGATCTCCGGCCTGGCGAACGGCCGCCGGGACAGCTCGATGGCAAGGCGCTTGACGACCTCGCCCGAAAACGTCGCCTTCTCCCCCTCGCCGTTCTCTTCCTCCCCTGCCCTTGCCCAATTTGTATGCGCCGCGAAGGCGAGGACTCCGCTCGCCAGCGCCCAGGATCCCGCATGCCGGAGAACGGTGCGACGGTTCACACCAATCGTGTCCATACGACGTTCGGCCCCAGTTCCTTCAGCATCATCGAGGCGTGCGCCCATACGGTCCCTCGCCCCCGGCCCTCACAGGCCGATCCAACACGTGCAATCGCTGCGTGTTGTGCCGCCGGGTCCGTTCAACTCCTTGAACTCACGCCGATTCCGCTGCCCCATATGGGTGCTCTGCTGCCCAATCAATGTGGCGGTTTTGCTGCCGTACCGGCCGCGGCTATCGGGGCAGACATGCCGCCAGGTCATGTCCGCGACTGATTCATCGGCTCCGGTCAGCGCCAGAGCTCGACAAGACGGCCATTTCTCCCAGCGATCGGGTCCGAATCGGGAAGTGCGACCTTGGGAATTTCTTCGAGTGCTTGTGTCCTATCTGCCTCAGTGGCGCGCTTGAGATCCCAATCCTCCTGGCCGCGAGGGTAGGCTCCCACGACGCTCAGGCCCGCCGATTCGCTTCGGCGGCAGTGGCTGACGCCCGCAGGAATGGCGACCGCATCCCCGGCCGTAAGCGTCACGACCGGCCCGCCAGGCCCGCCGAACTGCACGTCGACCGAGCCCGCGGCGATGCCGAGGATTTCATGCGAGCGCGCGTGGTAATGGTGAAAGGGATAAATTCCGTTGACCCACGTTCCACCCCACCCGTTCTGCGCGAAGAGCGTCTTGAACCGCTCCTCGGCCTCCCGCCCCGGCTCCGCGCTGATTGCGGAGCGATAGACGACCAGCGGCAAACGATCATTGTTGGGAATAGTGCCGTCGTCCTTGATCAGGTATGTCTCTGTCCGGAACGTCATGGCAGTTCAAGCCTCAACGTTGCGACATGGCAGCTGCGGCTTGAGCATGCGCGCGACGCTGCCGACCAGAATAGATAATCCGCGTTTCGTCCGCGTCACGGGGTGGGGCATGCCAATTCAGGAGCAGACGCTGATCGACGCCATCATGCAGGTGCGTGGGCAGGTGGACTTCCTTTGGCAGTTTTTCATGACCGTCCAGATCGCCATCTTCGCGCTCCTGTTCATCTATGACGAGGCGGTCGAGCAGCTGAACGCCTTTGCCCGCCTCCTGGCGGTCGCAGCAGTTGCACTGTTCGACTGGATCAACGCCGAGGCGCTCAAGGGCGCGTACACCTTGCTCGATGCGCTCCACCGTCAGTACCGCGCCGATTTTGGACATCCAGAACGCTTCCAGTCGGTCCTCTACGACAATTTCGTGCTCGCAAGCTTCGAGGGCCGCGTGACCATGATCTCCTTCACGCACAGCCTCGCGTTCGGTGTTGTCCTGATGGCTCTCTTCTGGCGCCGCTTCATCCAGCACCAGGCTCCGAAACGGAAGGCCTCCAACGAGGCTTAAAGACAACGATAATCAACAAGCTCACCTGCCAATCGGTTCCCCCGCATCGGTTGCGAAATCAGCCGTCGCACTACTTCTGAACACTGTTCAGATTAACCATTGTTAACCTATTCTCCCCTCCGCGAGTGCGTAGTGGGAGTGCGGGGGAGACCCATGACGCAAGTTGCCGTGCACGAGGCGCCGGAGCGGCTTGCCATAGAGTTCGTGGAAGCCATGGATCGCGCGAATGAGGCAGCCGTCGTCCAGCAGTCGTTTCAGGAGCTCATCGAGCGGCTGGGCTTTGCCTACGTGATCTGCACCAGGTTGCCGCCGACCCAGCTCATCGAGCCGCGCAACGCCTTGATGTGCACCTGGCCCGAGGAGTTCACGGAAGCCTACGACGCCCGCGGATACGCTGAGCACGACCCGATCCTGCGCGAGATCGTGCGCAGCCGCCACGCGGTGGAGTGGCCCAAGGCGCTCGAAAAACGCCGCCTGACAAGCGAGGAAAAGGTCGTTCTAGACCACGCCAACCGACTTGGACTGCGCTTCGGAATCGCCATTCCGATTACTGAGGCGAGCGGCAACGCGGGGTTCGTCAACATCTCGGGTCCGAACCCCTGCAGCGATGCGCGCGTGCGCAGCGCCCTGACGCTGGTCGCGATCTATGTCTATCACCGGCTGCGCGCCCTGGAGGTGAGGCGTGAGACGAAGCAGCGCCTGAGCCGCCGCGAGATCGAGGTGCTGCACTGGATCGCCGAGGGCAAATCCGACTGGCAGATCGGCCAGATCCTTTCCATCTCCGCCAAGACCGTGAACTACCACACCGAGAACCTGAAGCGGAAATTCGGGGTGGCGACCCGCATGCAGGCCGTCGTCAGCGCCATCAAGCAAGGCGCCTTCGTGCCAGGCGAGGGTCTTGTGCTCCCGCGCAGGTCGCGCGAAAACCGCAATCCGGCGCGCCAGGATTGAGCTGGCGCCCGCATTCGGTTTCGTGACAGCGCGTCGATCCCAGCGACGCGCGACAGAGCGGGTTCGCGATGTTCGTCAACTTCTTCCATGAGCTCAGAGCCGCCGGCCTGCCGGTGACGCTGAAGGAGTATCTGACGCTGATGGAAGCCCTCGAGGCCCACCTCGCCAACCGCAGCGTGGAGGACTTCTATTATCTCTCCCGCGCCGCGCTGGTGAAGGACGAGCGCCACCTCGACCGCTTCGACCAGGTGTTCGGCCACGTCTTCAAGGGCCTCGAGCTGATGAGCGACGCCATCGAGGCGCAGATCCCGGAGGAATGGCTGCGCGCCATCAGCCAGCTCTACCTCTCCGAGGAGGAGAAGCGGAAAATCGAAGAGCTCGGCGGCTGGGAAAAGATCATGGAGGAGCTGAAGAAGCGCCTCGCCGAGCAGAAGGGCCGCCACCAGGGCGGCTCGAAGTGGATCGGCACCGCCGGCACCTCCCCTTACGGCGCCTACGGCTACAACCCCGCCGGCGTGCGCATCGGCCAGAAGGAGAACCGCAACTTCCGCGCCATCAAGGTGTGGGACAAGCGCGAGTTTCGCGACCTCGACGACACGGTCGAGCTCGGCACCCGCAACATCAAGGTCGCGCTGCGCCGCCTGCGCCGCTTCGCGCGCGAGGGCGCCGCGGAGGAGCTCGACCTCGACGGCACCATCAAGGGCACCGCGCACAAGGGCTATCTCGACATCCACATGCGGCCCGAGCGGCGCAACACGGTGAAGGTGCTGATGTTCTTCGACGTCGGCGGCTCCATGGACTGGCACATCAAGGGCATCGAGGAGCTGTTCTCGGCCGCGCGCAGCGAGTTCAAGCACCTGGAGTACTACTACTTCCACAACTGCCTTTACGAGAACGTCTGGAAGAACAACGCGCGCCGCTGGACGGAGAAGACGCCCACCTGGGACGTGCTGCACACCTATCCGTCCGATTACAAAGTGATCTTCGTCGGCGACGCCTCCATGAGCCCCTACGAGATCACCCTCCCCGGCGGCTCCGTCGAGCACATGAACGACGAGCCCGGCGCCCTATGGCTCCGCCGCGTCACGGACATCTACGAGCACTGCGTCTGGCTCAACCCCGTGCCTGAGGAGCACTGGGGCTGGACACCGTCGATCAAGATAATCCGGGATATCCTCGGTGGACGGATGTTTCCGTTGACGTTGGAGGGGCTGGACAGGGCGATGAGGGAGTTGATGAGGTAGCTTCGAGCGAGTGGAGTTACTCGTCGAATTCAAAATCGACAGGCTACAATTAGGCGAGAGCCGATAGTTGCTCTCGCCGCTCTCCGTGAACTTCGCAACTTCTGGCTAATCGCACTCAATTTCCTTTAGCCCCGCCCAGATATACGGCCCCCAACAGATTTCTTCTCCATCCTTTGTTACGGTCCAATCAAGAGCATAGCCGTTGCTATTAGCGAAGAGCCCGGCGCTCGCGCTGCCCGCAATACCTATCAACAAACCAATGATTAATCCGGCACAGAACCTATTCATGAAAATACCCCTTTAAATCACGCGATGACTGCAATTAGCCCCGAAATGTCTTTGAGCGCGGCAGCCGCACACTCATTCAGAGGGTTCAGCGCTCCCATTATTCAATTTCATATGTTCGACAGATCGACAAGTTCATGGCAGAAAACTCCGACTCCGGCGATTTCATCCGCTCAATCAACAAATAAATCATTTCCCTCAATACTCCGTTTTCATTCAAATACCTGGCGACCAAATTGTTTAACTTATCTATTGCTTCTATCTTTCTCTTGATCAAATCATCACGACTATGGTCGTGCAATTCCAGCATGCGCACTGTTACCTCAGCAGAATTATCTCCAGGCCTCCAACTTACTAGCGGCCCCAAATGTATGACTCGTTCTTCTACGTCATCCGAATAGGGGTCCAAAAATGGGACATTGGGATCAAAATAATCCGACTTTCGCCTGTTGCACTCTGTGCAGGCTATAGTGAGATTCTCCCAACTGAAGTGAAGATGCGGTTGTTTGCTCGACGGCGTCTTGTGCTCGACATCACCCGGCGTATTGTGGCCAACTTTGGATTCACAATAGACGCACTTATCGTTTGTTTCCCGTAGAAGCGTTTCCTTTATATCCCTGTGCCTGTACCTATTGCGTTTTGTAGAGTTATTCGGATCAGCTAGAAATGCTTGGGACCAAGAATTTGCATTTTGCTGAAGGACCTCTGGACAAGGAAGTTTAGTGATTTTTCTCACTTTTGCGCCCCCGCTGATACTCCACGATTGCGTCAGCAATACCAAGTTCCTTAAGCTTTTCCATTACTATACGAGCCCGCTCCGATACCTCCAACGAAGCGGACTCCGCCATTACCTGATTAATTGATTCCTCAACCCAGACAGGCAAATTCGAATCCACATCAAGAATTTCTCGTAGCACTTCATTCGGAGTGCCAGACACATCGGAGAGGTCCAACTTCCCTGCTACAATACGTTGGCGCTCATTACGAACTAGAGCATATATGTTAGCTTCCGGAAAGCTCGACACAATAAAAGGGCTGTGAGTCGAAATGACAAATCGTACATCCGGGAATGCATTGGATAGATTTGGCAACAAAGTTCTCTGCATACTAGGATGCAGATGATTTTCTGGCTCATCAATCGTGACTGTAAAAATCGGATTCTCTCGGGAAAACATATGGATTTGCCACGCTATACTAAATATAGCGCTAATTCCTCCTGACATGGCGTCCAACGAAAAGTCGCCACTATCTGTTACGAGCACGACTTCTGGCATGCGAATTTCTATTCGTCGGAACCCGAGCGACTTGGGCAGAACTTTCCGGAGCACAACCTGGAAATCATCGAAGGTTGCTTTACTTTCTGCATTCGGGCGGACTGACGAATTACCTTCCCCAAACACGGCAAATGACATCAAAGATTGTTTTTGAATTTTTCCTGGGTTATCGACTCGACTGCCGCCGTAGTATTGGTTTAGCAATTGCTGATATGCTTGATAATCCTGTGTCGCTGTCTTGGGATCAGTGGGGATATTCGCGATGTGAGTGTATGTGGCGACAGGTCGGTGGGAGGGGATATGCAAACCAATCACATTCTGCATACCCTCATAACTCGGCTGGTATTGCGCCGAAGAAACAATTGTGTTTAGCTTCAGAATACACTTTTCGCCTGTGCTATAGGTAATGTGGCCAATCGGGACCAAAGTATCTTGCAGGCTATCGAGGTAGCTCTCAGGCCCGTAATAAAGGCTAGGGTTATATATATCCGACCAAATGCGCCGGGCGCGCCGCTTGCTCATGTACGGCGTGGATACAAAACTTATGCTCCATCCAAAATGCCTATTCAAAATATTCAGAATCGTCGTCTTGCCACATCCATTCTGGCCAGTTAGGATCGTAAACTTCCTGCTGAGGTCTAATTCTAATAAATCAAATTGCCTCCAATTATTCAGGTTCAAAGAAGTAAAGTATCTCATTACGGCACTCCGATTGCCTTATTAAGTCACACATATCTATATGCTGGTCTTGCACGAATGGGAGACATTCCGCGGCTACTCTGGTTGACGCGTAATGGTGGCACTCGACATTTACCTGCGCAAGCCGAGTATAGATGTCGCGAGCAGCCGAACTCAAGGACCCCCAAGACCATGTACACCCCACCCGCCTTCCGCGAGGATGATCCCGACGCGCTCCGCGCGATGATCCGCGAGGCGCGGCTCTGCCATCCCATCACGGCCACGACCGAAGACTAAGAACACGTCGCCGCCTGCGTGGCGTACTGGAAAGTCGACGTCAGTCATGGGATAATATTCAGCCTGAAGCGAATCAAGCGTCCGCTCGGCACACCGAAGGTGCGCTGAATTGCAACCCGAGACGGGGTGATCGCTATGGGCTTCCGATTTCGCTTAGGTCCATTCACCTTTGGTCGCAAAGGCATTCGCCTAAGTTTGTGGTGGGGCGGAACTGGCTTCTCGACTCCGCTGTCCGGGAAAGGTCGTACCTTCGGCAAGGTAGGCGTTGGCCCCTTCAGTTGGTACGTCCAGTCCCGTGGGACCCATCAATCCAAGCGAGTCAAGGAGAGTTCTGACGCAAATTCACATGCTCTTACATCTGAAGAAGGGCTCGCAATAAATGCTTTTCGAGCGGACCAGCGTTTTCTCGAAAGGCTTCAAAAGCAAGGAATGCCGTGGCGAAGTGTTCAGGAGCGTCTTAAAGAAGAGCTTCCGCTTGAGCTGGTTGAATTGGACGACATAGCCTACCGCTTGGTGCCTAAGGCAATGAATGCCGTATTCGGCCGACGCGGTTGGCACACCGAGAAGCGACCATCGAAGAGTGGCTCGGGCCTAACAACTTGGATATTGGTTAGCTGACGCTGCCACCAGCAGCACAAGCTTAGGCCCCAGCGCCTTCAAGGACCGCGCAACATGTACACCCCACCCGCCTTCCGTGAGGATGATCCCGACGCGCTCCGCGCGATGATCCGCGAGGCGCGGCTGTGCAACCTCGTGACCGCGACGGCCGAAGGGCTGATGTCCACGCCGCTGCCGCTCTATCTCGTCCCCGACGAAGGCGAGCACGGCACCCTGTACGGCCATCTGGCTAAGGCCAATCCGCAGTGGAAGGCCGCGCCGATCGGCGATGCGCTCGCCATCTTCATGGGGCCGGACGCCTACATCACGCCCTCCTGGTACGCCTCGAAGAAGGAGCACGGCCGGGTCGTGCCGACCTGGAACTATCTCGCCGTCGCCGCCTACGGTCCCGTGGAGTTCTTCGAGGAGGCCGACCGGCTGCGCGAGGTGGTGACGCGGCTCACGGACCTCTACGAGCAGCAGCGCAGCGATCCGTGGTCGGTGTCGGACGCGCCGGAGCCGTTCGTTGCGGCCCAGCTCAAGGGCATCGTCGGCGTGCGCCTGCCGATCCGTCGGATCGAGGGCAAGCGCAAGATGAGCCAGAACCGCCCGCTGGAGGACCGGCGCGGGGTCGCCGAAGGGCTGGCGGCGAGTGACAACCCGGTGGACCAGATCGTCTCCCGCCTCATTCCGATCTCGAAGGATTGATGGCCTGGGCGTTTACGCGCTTCAGCACCCGGTGCAATTGTAGGCGCGCGGAGCTTTTTCGCGCTCCGTCTTGCACAAATGCATTTCAGGGAGAAAACCCCATGGGGAAGCTGAAGCTCGTCATGCACGCGCTGGCGGGCACCCTCGTCTCGCTTGCGGCCACCGCGGCCGTGGCAGCGGACTATCCTGAGCCCAAGGAAGGCACCTACATCGCCAAGGACTTCAAGTTCCACACCGGCGAGGTTCTGCCCGAGGTGCGCCTGCATTATCGCACCATCGGTGAGCCCACCGGTGAGCCGGTCGTCGTGCTGCACGGCACGGGCGGATCGGGCGCCTCGATGCTCACGCCCGCGTTCGCCGGCGAATTGTTCGGCGAGGGCCAGCCGCTCGATGCGAAGAAGTATTTCATCATCCTTCCTGACGCCATCGGGCACGGCAAGTCGTCGAAGCCCTCGGACGGGCTCAAGACCAAGTTCCCGAAATACAATTCGGAGGACATGGTCGACGCCCAGTATCGCCTGCTGACGGAAGGACTGGGGCTTAAGCGCGTGCGCCTCATCATCGGCAATTCCATGGGCGGCATGCACACGTGGATCTGGGGCGGCCGCTATCCGGACTTCTCGGATGCGCTCGTGCCCATGGCCTCGCAGCCGACGCCGATGGCCAGCCGCAACTGGATGCTGCGGCGGCTGAAGATCGAGCTGATCCGCGCCGACCCGACCTACATGAACGGCGAGTACACGGAGCAGCCGAAATTCCTGCAGCTGGCGGACGTGTTCTATACGATCGCCACCAACGGCGGGAACATCGCCTTGCAGAAGATCGCACCGACGCGCGAGGCGGCCGACAAGTATGTCGACGAGCGTTTGCAGGCGCCGTTCGTCCGGGATGCCAACGACTACATCTGGGCGTGGGAATCCTCGGCCGAATACGACCCGACGCCGGGCCTGGAGAAGATTACGGCGCCGGTGCTGCTCATCAATTCGGCGGACGACGAGCGCAACCCGCCCGAAACCGGCATCACCGAGGCGGCCCTGAAGAAGGTGAAGAACGCGCGGCTGCTGCTGATCCCCGCGAGCGAGGAAACCCGCGGCCACGGCACCACCGCGATGGCCAAGTTCTACAAGAAGGAGCTCGCGGAGTTTCTGGAAAGCGTGCCGCGGCGGGCGGATTAGCTGACGGGCAATCCCCTGCTCTTCGCAATAATAGGCGCGCCGCTGGGTTTCTGGCGGCGCTGTTTTTCTTTGGGCGTGCCAAAGACGGCGGCCAAGTCAAAGATCCGCCAAGCCGCCGAATTACCCTGAGTGAGATTGTAAGTTGTAGATTGGCGTATCATCGCTCCGGTGCCTTGCCGGTCGCGAATGCGCATTGATAATCGTCTCGCCGCTAACGATCCCAAGCACGGTAGCCAGCGTTGACAGCGCCCGAGCAAAACCCATCAGGCGACGCACCTCAGAGCGGAACGCGATCGGTTTTCTTCACGATCTTCCCCTCGATCATGCTGCCGATGTTTCTGGCAGTCATGGATCAGACGATCGTCGCGACGGCGCTGCCCGCGATTGCCGCGGAAATGGGACAGGTCGAGCGCTCATCCTGGATCGTTGTTTCCTATCTCATCGCCGCAACGATTGCGGCGCCCGTCTATGGACGCCTGGGAGATTCCTTCGGGCGACGCCGCATGATGTTCGTGGCGCTCAGTGTGTTCATCGTGACTTCGCTGCTGTGCGCGCTGGCGCCGTCCATGACGCTGCTCGCCATCGCGCGTTTTCTGCAAGGGCTAGGCGGCGGCGGGTTGATGACCCTGTCACAGGCGCTTATCGGCGAGTCGATCCCTCCGCGTGAACGCGCGCGATATCAAGGGTATCTCGCCGCCGTGGCCGTCACCGCGAACACGTTCGGACCTGTGGTCGGCGGATTTCTGACGGAGCATTTCGGCTGGCGTTCGATCTTCTTCGTCAGCGTGCCGATTGGAATGCTGGCCCTGGCGCTGGCCCTCCGCCTGCCGAAACGTACCATGGCGGAGCGGTTGCCGTGGCGCGCCGATCCCGGCGGGCTTCTCTTTTTCGCGGTGTTTGTCGTCACCACCCTGCTTGCGCTTGAGCAGGTGCATCATTTCGATGCTTCGGCTATTCCGCGCGGACTGGGCCTGCTGTTGATTGGCCTCATCTCGTTTGCGCTCTTGATCTGGCAGGAGAAGCGCGCAGAGTCGCCACTCATCCCGCTCGGCATCCTGCGCATGCCCGCGATCTGGAGAAGCGATGCACTGGCCGCGTGCCACGGCGCCGCGCTAGTGTCGCTGATTACCTTTCTGCCGGTCTATCTGCAGGTGGTCCGCGGCGCCTCGCCGGCCCAATCCGGTTTCCTGCTGATGCCGCTCACCGTCGGCATCGGCGTGGGCTCGCTCATAACAGGTCGGCTTGTCAGCAGGACGGGACGCACGACGATCTTCCCCGTCATCGGCCTTGCGCTAATGACCCTCATCTTCCTGTTTTTCGCGCTGTTCTCCGGCCACCTGAGCACCAGCGTGCTCATGCCGATCCTGCTGGCAAGCGGCCTGTTTATGGGCACGGTGATGGGCGTGGTGCAGGTCATGGTGCAGAGCACGGCCGGCCCGCTGCGCCTCGGCGAGGCAGCCGCATCGGTTCAGCTGTCGCGGTCCATCGGCGCGGCCACCGGCACAGCATTGGTCAGCACTGTGCTGTTCACCTACCTTGCCATTCGCAATCCGGATGCGGCGCATGTCTTTTCCCAGATGCTTCAACACGCGCCACACACGACGCCGCCGATCAACCCAGAGCAGCGAGCTCTCCTGCACGCCGACATTGCCGATGCTTTCCGCGCCGCGTTTCTGGTGATCGCGGGCTTTACGACGTGCGGCTTCTTACTAGCACTGACAAATCCACTGCGGAGGATTTGAAGGTTGCGGCGACAAAAGCAGACCGCTGAGCACTCGCGTCCGCAGATGATGGGATCACGGCACCACACATAAGGTGCCGATGGGTAGGATTTGCGCCACACCTACCTGAGACATTTCGATCTCCCTCTTGAGCCGCGTAGCAGGCCTGCCTAAGTTATGGGCTCGCCAGGCCGGGCCCCTCTGACAGCTCACTCGGGCTGTGATGTCGGACTGGACATCATTGGACGCGGCCTGACGTGACTCCACCCGCCAGCTTCAACCAGCTGATATTTCGAGACGTTTGGCCGCTCCTTCTTGTCAGGCGAGACAAAGGGCGAGCCAAATGGATTTTCTAGCCGAACATTTGACTGCCGCGGCGCTCACGGCGTTCGGGCAAGTCGTTCTCATCGACCTCGTGCTGGCTGGCGACAACGCCATCGTTATTGGCCTCGCGGCAGCTGGCCTCCCGGCCGATCAGCGCAACAAGGCCATTCTGGTCGGTATTGCGGCCGCAACGGTCCTGCGCATCGGTTTCGCCGCCATCACCGTGCAACTGCTTGCCATCGTCGGTTTGCTGCTTGCGGGCGGCCTGCTGTTGTTGTGGGTCTGCTGGAAGATGTGGCGCGAGCTGCGCACTCCCGCCGAACTGGAGCATGCGGGACAGGAAGCGCTCGTTGATCAGGATCTCGATCAGAGCGGTGCTGTCGCTGACACCGCCCCACGAAAAACCTTCGGTCAGGCTGCACTGCAGATCCTGATTGCTGACGTCACCATGTCCCTCGACAACGTGTTGGCGGTTGCCGGCGCCTCGCGCGAGCACCCGTGGGTACTCGTCTTCGGCCTCATACTTTCCATCGCGCTGATGGGCGTGGCGGCTTCATTCATCGCCCGACTGCTCCATCGCCACCGCTGGATCGCCTACGTGGGCCTCGCCGTAATCCTCTACGTTGCCCTCGACATGATCTGGCGCGGCGCGCATGAGGTGTGGCCACACGTGCAGGCCGTGATGTAGATGTTGTAAGGCAGGGCGACCGATCTGGGTCGCCCTTTCTGCGTTCGTGATTTCGTGCATTCGCCGTGCCGATCGCTATTTGTCCGACGTCGGCATCACGAGCTGAATTGGCTTGCCGAGAGGAATATGCTTCATCGCCACCGAGTTCATGCAGTAGCGCAGACCGGTGGGCGGCGGGCCATCGGGGAAGACGTGGCCCAAGTGGCTATCGCACCGTGCACAGCGCACCTCCGTGCGGATCATGCCGTAGGAGCGATCCTCGTGCTCGGTCACCGCATCCTGAGTAACCGGCTGAGTGAAGGATGGCCAGCCGGTGCCCGACTCGTACTTCTCGCCGGATCTGAACAGAGGATTGCCGCAAGCCGCGCAAACGTACGTTCCCGGCTCGTGCGTTCCGAGAAAGCAGCCCTCCCACGGCGGCTCCGTGCCATGCTGGCGCAGAACGCGATACTGTTCGGGAGAAAGACGCCTGCGCCATTCCTCATCGCTCAGTTGCAGCTTATCGACCATCCGTTTCTCCTTTTTTGGGCCACCCCTGCCCCGCAATATGGTCCAGTCAGCGCATTCAACGCCATAGGCTCACCGTTCGCGATCTCGAGATCGCGCGAAAAGACTGGCCGGGAAATCAGCCGCATAGCGCCGCCCTTTCTCGGGCGGATGGTACGGCGGCCTCGGTCCCCTTGGTGGCTCGACCACCCGCCGGTAAAGATGCCAGCTCGCATGTCCGAGCACCGGCATGACGATGGCCAATCCGACCAGAAATGGCAGTGATCCGATGATCAAACCGGCCGCTATAATGGCGGCCCAGCAGGCCATTGGCACTGGATTGATCGCCACCACCTTCAGAGACGTCGCCACTGCGGCCGCTGCGCTGACGTGACGGTCAAGCAGCATCGGAAACGAGACGACGCTCACCACAAACGCGAGCACCGCATAAAGCCCGCCGATGACATTGCCATAAACGATAACTCGGCGGCCCTCGGGCGTATTGAAAAGCGCGTCAGCGAATGCGCCTATGGATTCGAATTTATGATATCCGAAATTCGCCACGTAGATTTCATTCGCCGTTATGATCCACACGGCAAACAGAACAAAAAGCAGAAAGCCTAGTGTTACAACGGCCCGAAATGAGGGGGAGTAAACAACGTCGAACGCATGCCTCCACGACGTATCCAATCCCATTTCCCGGCGCCGGCTCAACTCGTAAAGACCTATCGCAGCGATCGGACCAATGAGCGCGAAACCGGCAGCAAGCGGATAAAGCAACGGCATCAAATCGAGGCCCAGAATGGCGTACGCCAAAAGCAAGCCGACGATCGGATAGATCAGGGCCAGGAAAATGACGTGGGTCGGCATCGCCCAGAAATCATCGGTGCCGCTGATCAGCGCCTCTTTGATGTCATCAACGCCGATTCTGAGAACCGTAGGCAGCCGTTCCCCCTCCTCGGCCGGCATGATGATATCGGTTTCAGACATAGCCGTTATCCCTTATTCTGGGTCCGGCGGAGGACCATCCAACCAACCTGGCGAAAAACTGCTTCATCACGTCAGGGAAAAGCGCACGCAGCGTATCGGTGCCGACATTTCCCGGCGAAGCG
>Ga0207844_100100_pt1 | contig 65253 bp, 58 predicted proteins | sample CeladaPassaB1F10_FD_187487 | JGI IMG/M metagenome (GOLD analysis project Ga0207844, IMG submission 187487) | Cellulose-adapted microbial communities from the Joint BioEnergy Institute, USA - Passage B1F10 (SPAdes) (version 2) | ecosystem: Engineered > Bioreactor > Continuous culture >... | reverse complement strand
TTACAATAACCGCCGCATGCATGGAAGTTTGCGACGGATGTCGCCGGTCCGATTTTCGGAGTGGGCGATGCAGCTGTCGGATCGCTCAAGTTTCCACATAGCTCTGTAAATTGACGAAAGACTATGAGAACCGCAGATTTTAGGGTTGGGACTCCAGATTTAAGGGGCCTGACCGCAAAATGCATTTATTTTTCCCGAATGGGCGTTTTCAGGCCAAAACAAATGCACTTTTGTCGTTATTCGCCGCTCCCGTGCACATCGTTATTCGCCGCTCCCGTTCCCGCCGGCGCGCGCCGCAAGCGGCACGCAAAGGCGCCCGCTCCGGCGTGCTATCCGGCGCCGTTGTTCCGTATTCGCCGGATCGACCGCCGTTCTGGGCCGTCCTACTTTTCGTCGATCTTCAGCACCGCCATGAACGCTTCCTGCGGCACCTCCACGCTGCCCAGCTGCTTCATGCGCTTCTTGCCTTCCTTCTGCTTCTCCAGCAGCTTCCGCTTGCGCGTCACGTCGCCGCCGTAGCACTTGGCCAGCACGTTTTTCCGCAGCGCCTTGATCGTTTCGCGGGCGATCACCTTCTGGCCGATGGCCGCCTGCACCGGCACCTCGAACATTTGCCGCGGAATGAGTTCCCTCAGCTTTTCGCACAGGGCCCGTCCGCGCTGGTAGGCGCGGTCCCGGTGCACGATGGAGGAAAGGGCGTCCACTTTCTCCCCGTTGAGCAGGATGTCCAGCTTCACCAGATTCGACGTCCGGTAGCCGGACAGTTCGTAGTCGAAGGAAGCGTACCCGCGGGTGCCCGATTTCAGCTGGTCGAAAAAGTCGTACACGATCTCCGCGAGGGGCAGTTCGTAGACCAGGGTAACCCGGTTCGCGTCCAGGTACTGCATGTCTTTGAACTCGCCCCGCCGGCTTTGGCACAGTTCCATGATGGCCCCCACGTAGTCGTTGGGGACGATAATGGTCGCCTTGACGTAGGGTTCTTCCACGTGCTCGATTTTTCCCGGCTCCGGATACTCGGAGGGGTTGGACACCTCCAGCACCTGGCCGTTCGTCAGGGTCACCCGGTATTTCACGCTGGGAGCCGTGGCGATTAGCGCCAGACCGAATTCCCGTTCAAGCCGTTCCTGGATGATTTCCATGTGCAAAAGGCCGAGAAAACCGCAGCGAAAACCGAATCCCAGGGCCTGGGACGTCTCCGGCTCGAATTGGAGGGCGGCGTCGTTGAGCACCAGCTTTTCCAGCGCCTCCCGCAAATCCTCGTAATCCGCCGAATCCACCGGATACAGGCCGCAAAACACCATCGGATTGACGCGCCGGTAGCCGGGCAGGGGCTCCGGCGTCGGCCGGCGGGCGTCCGTGATGGTATCGCCCACGCGGGTGTCCTGGACGTTTTTGATGGACGCGCAGACGTATCCCACGTCCCCCGGACCGAGCTCTCCCACCGGGGTCATGTCCGGCCGGAACGTGCCGACTTCCGTCACGTCGAATTCGGCGCCGGTGGCCATGAAACGAATGCGCATGCCCGGCCGGATCGTCCCGTCCTTGACGCGGATGTAGCAGATCACGCCCTTGTAGGCATCGTAGTGCGAATCGAAGATCAGCGCCTTGAGCGGCGCGTCCGGGTCCCCTTTCGGCGGGGGCACTTTGGCCACGATCTGCTCCAGAATTTCCTTGATGCCGATGCCGTTCTTGGCCGAAGCCAACACGGCGTCGCTCGCGTCCAGCCCGATGATGTCCTCGATTTCCCGCTTGACGCGATCGGGATCGGCGCTGGGCAGGTCAATCTTGTTGACGATGGGGAGAATTTCCAGGTCATGGTCGAGGGCCAGATACACGTTGGCCAGCGTCTGCGCCTCGATCCCCTGCGACGCGTCGACGACGAGCAGCGCCCCTTCGCACGCCGCCAGGCTGCGCGACACCTCGTAGGTAAAATCGACGTGCCCCGGCGTGTCGATCAAATGCAGGATGTACGTCTCGCCGTCGTCCGCCCGGTATTCGAGCCGCACCGCCGTCAGCTTGATGGTGATGCCCCGCTCCCGCTCCAGGTCCATTTTGTCCAGCACCTGGTCCTGCATTTCCCGCTCGGACAGGGCGCCGGTGAACTCCAGAATCCGGTCGGCCAGGGTCGACTTGCCGTGGTCGATGTGCGCGATGATGCAGAAATTCCGGATGCGCTTTTGACGTTGCTGGTCGGACATGGGAATCCTCCGAACGATCGACAACTTCTGGATCGATTTATTATAGCAGGATCGAACAGGAACCTTCAACGGAGCGTAAGAAAACGGGGGCCGCCGTCTCCGGTTCGCCGGGGCGCGCGCCCGGCGGGCGGCCGGGTTCCCGGCGACCGGAACGCGTATTGCGGCTCGGCATAAAAAAAAGACCCCGTGCCGTTCGAACCCGGGGGGAAGTCGACTTTTTGGCGGGACGAGACCCGGAGCCGGGCGAACGCAGCCGTGCCGGCCACAGCCGGACGGAACCCGGAATCGGGCGGCGCCTGGAATCGGTCGGGAGCCGGCGTCGCCGGAGCCGGTCCGGCCGGCGAACCCGGGCACGCGGCCTCACCTCGCCGGGTCTTCCCCGACCCGGTCCGGCTCGGGCCATTCCGTCGCCCGCGAAACCACCGTGACGAGGGTCCGGATGCCTTCCCGCGACAGCTTGCTCAGGGCCCTAGCCGCTTCGCCGGCGATCTTGTCCACGAACGGCCGGCGTCCTTCCCAGGCCGTCCGTTCCCAGTCGTCGCCGGCTTCCCATCTTTCCGCTCCGTCGTTCCGGTACTCTTCCGCTTCCTCAGCGGCGCGCCGGTCCGAAATCCGTTTCGGCAGATCCCGCACCGTGCGCCAGGTGTTTTCCGTCTGCCGGTAAAGCGCCCGGTCCCGATCGTCCAGCGGGCCGTAGACTCCGGCGATGCCGTCGGACGCGAGCTCCATGCCGTACAGCACCGCCAGACCGACCAGGCCCGCCAGAAGCAGCAGCTTGATCAAATCCCGGCCCATGTTTCGCCACCTCCGTGCTCACCCGCGCGTTTCGGCTTGCGCGGCCACCGTCGCCCCGGCCTCGATCGCGTCCCGCTTTTTCCAGTATAATTCGGCGATCACACCGGCCAGCACGTCGACGGTCCGGTAACACTCCTCCAGCGTGTTGTCCACGCCGCCGATTTCGATCAGTACGCTCTCCGGAGCGACGGACTGGTTGTATTCGCCGTTTCCGTTTTCCGCAGTTTTGCCCCAAATGCCGCGGGACAAACCCGGATGAGTCCGCTCCAGGGCTTCGTGGATTTCGCGGGCGAACGCTTCGTTGGCCCGCCAGCCGGGATTGCGCCGGCCGATAATGAAATACACCTGGGCGTAAGCGACGCCGTCGATGGTCACGGTGGTCTTGGAACGCCGGGAGGAATCCCGGTGGATGTCGAAGAAAAACTCGAGATCCCCGTAATCCGCGATGGCCTGTCTGACCGTCCCCAAAGAATATTGATAAGAACGGTTCCAATCGAAGTCCTTCACCGACGTGGCGTAATCCTTGTCGGAGTGGACCGCGCCAATGCCGTATTCCTCCAGCCGCTCCGCCAGACGCCTGCCCACCAGGGTGATGTTGATTTTCGCGTCTTGGGGATCGCGCTTCTTGCCCTTTAGTTCGGGGTAAAAGGATTCCCGGTTGTGGGTGTGATAGATGAACACCGCCTTGCGTCCCAGCGTGGTGCGCACGGCGGGAACCGGCCGGATTCCCGGCCCCGGAGATCCGGTAACCGAAGGAGTTCCCGGCGGTTCCGCCTCCCGGACGGCGGACCGCCTCGCATCCTCTCCGTTCGGAGCAGACGGAGCGTCTTCCGGCAGTGGCGTCGAATCTTCGGGAAAAACCGAAACGTCCTCCGGAAAAAACGTTATGGATGATCCAAGGTCCACCGGAGCCGCATCCCGGCTGCCGACCAAACCGGCCTGCGGCGGCGCGGGCCGGCTGCGGTTCGCGGCGGGCAGTTCCCGGGCCAGCAGGCCGGCCGGATCGTTCGGGTCCAGACCCGTTACGAGGCGCATCAAAAACGCGGCCACTCGCGCTCCGCCGGGCAGGGCGTCCCCTTTATGCGCCGGCTCCATGCGCGGAAGCTCCAGGCCGAGCATGGCGGAGAAAAACGAAGACGGCACGGAAGCCGCCGGTCCTTTGATCGATTGCGGGAGAGACGCCGCCCAGCGGTTATGTGACATGCCGGCCAATCCCAAGGCCACAAACAGGGCGGCGGAAAACAGGCTGAGCGCCGCCAGCGCGCGCACGGATACGAGCAGACGGCGCCATTCGTTTTTCAACCCGGACCTAAACGCGCGGCCGGCGTTCCGTTTCACGTTCCTTCATCCTCCCCGACCCCCGGGCGGGTCTTGCCGCACCCCATTCCCGGACGGGTCTTTCTATCTTTCTTTCGCGTTCACCAAAAGCATATGAGAGGATGATAGATTCTAGAACCGCCGGCTCGCTGCTTGCATGTTCCGCGGCCTTCAGTGCGTGTAAGCGGCCGCGTTGTCCTTGCGCACCGCCTCGTGCAGCGCCATGTTCAGCCCGGTGGCGACGATATTGGCGACGGCTTCCATGAACTCGTCCACTTCCTTGGGCGTGACCAGCAGATCCTGGCCGAGGGGGTCCAGCACCTCCTTGACCAGCTGCAGCCTCTCCGGTTCCTCCAGAAGGCCGATGGACCCGATGATCGAATCGCTGTTTGCGGTCTGCCGCTTGATGTGGCCGAATATCAGATCAAGAGCATTGTTGACGATGGTCGAGGCATAAACGACGGTGGGCACTCCGATGGCCAGACAGGGAACGCCCAGAATTTCCCTGGTCAGGCCGCGGCGGCGGTTACCGATGCCGGAACCGGGATGGATGCCGGTGTCGGCGATCTGGATCGTCGTGTTCACCCTTTCCAGCGACCGCGCGGCGAGGGCGTCCACGGCGATGAGCAGATCCGGCCTCGCGCGTTCCACCACGCCCTGCACGATTTCGCTGGTCTCGATGCCCGTTGTGCCCAAGACGCCCGGGGCGATGGCGCTGACGGAGCGGTAGCCCGGATTGACCTGATCCCTCATCAGTTCGAAAAGATGCCGGGTGACCAGCAGGTTCTCGACCACCAGCGGTCCGAGCGCGTCCGGCGTGACGTTCATGTTGCCCAGACCGACGATCAGCGCGCTGGCGGACGGGGAAACGCCTAGCCGGCCGAGAAACGCCTCAAACTCGCGGGCAAAGCAATCGGCGACCCGGTCGTACAGATCGGAGTCGCCGCTGCGCAATCCCGGCACCTCAAGGGTAACATAATGTCCTTTCATTTTTCCGAGCTGCCGGGAAGCTTCATCCGTCCGGATTTCCATGCGGGTAACGCGGATGCCGTCCCGGGACTCGGTCTCCGACCAGACGCCGGGCACCTCGCCGCTGTCCGGCGAAGCCGCCATTTCCCTTGCTTCCAGGGCCAAATCGGTCCTGACGGCGTACGCTCGCAAATCGGGTTCCGCCATGAGGCGATCCTCTCCTTCCTGGGGTTCTTGCGGACGATGCCGGGTTCATGATGTTCGAGTTCATTATTTCCCGGAAAGGGAGGAACATTGCGCCGGACCGGCGCCGTCAATCGGGCGCCCGCACCTCAATCGGGGGAAGCGCCCGTTCGATGCGCTCGCGGTAAGGTTCGTACCACTCCGGAAGCATCAGCTTCTCGCCCAGCGCTTCAGGCGGCTCGTCGCGCGCAAAACCCGGCGGATCCGTGGCGATTTCGAACAGGACGCCTCCCTTCTCCCGGAAATAAAGGGAAGTGAAATAGTTCCGGTCGACGATCGGGGTCGGTTGAAAGCCGCGCTCCGCCACGTATGCCCTCCAGTCTTCCTGATCCTCCCGGTCCGCGGCGCGCCAGGCGATGTGGTGGACCGTGCCCGGGCCTCCGCGTCCTCTGCCCAGGGCCTGCAGGTGCACATCGATCAGATTGCCGAGCCCGGCGGAAGCCCGAAAACGGGCCACGCCTCCGTCCTCCCCAACCCGCTCAAGCCCCATGACATGCTCCAGCGCATGCATGGTCATGGCGGGTGCCGTGCTGTACAGCACGGCTCCGCCGAAACCCTTGATGGCGTTGTCGGGAGTGATTTCCCCGAACGCCCATTTGCTGCGCGGTCCGTCTCCGCGCACCACCAATTCCAGCTGCAGGCCGTCCGGGTCCCGGAACCGGAGGTATGTTTCGCCGAACCGCTTCATCCGGGAAACGGGAACCGAAAACCTCTCCAGCCTGTTTTCCCAAAAGGGCAGCGCGCCCGGCGGCACGGCAAAAGCGGTGTGTCCGACCTGCCCGCCGCCGATCCGCCCTCTTCTTCCCCAGTCGTAAGGAAAAAAGGTCATGGCGGTGCCCGGGCTCCCCGTTTCGTTGCCGAAATACAGGTGGTACATTTCCGGCGCGTCGAAGTTGACCGTCCGCTTGACGAGCCTCAGGCCAAGGATGCCGGCATAGAAATCGACGTTGGTCTGCACGTCGCCGGCGTACGCGGTAACGTGATGAATGCCCGCGGTCCGTTTTGCCATGGCCTTTGTCACCGCTTTCATCAAACCTGTTACATTATTCCCAGCGCAGCGTCCAGCGACCAGGCCCCCGCGCCGGTCAGAGCGACGCCGATAGCCACGGCGACCAGCACCAGGTTGAATTCGTATCCGCCGTTCGAATTCCAGAATCCCTTGGGGGTGTGCACCTTGGCGATCGCCACAAGCATGACCAGGGCCAGCAGCACGCCGGCCACGGGCGTGATCAGACCCGCCGCGAAACACAGGCCGCCGAGAAATTCGATGAGTCCCGCGATCACGGCCATCGCCACGCCGGGCCTAAGCCCGATGGATTCCATCCAGCCGCCGGTTCCCTTGGGGCCGTAGCCGCCAAACCACCCGAACAGCTTCTGCGCGCCGTGCGCCGCAAACGTCAGCCCGACCACCAGCCGAATGACCAACAGTCCCAGGTCCAACAGCATGCGCAGTCCTCCCTTTTTGTTATTTACTATTAATCATATATCTCACTTTTCAATTTTTTCTTCAAAATCATCCGACCAAAACAAAGAAGCGGCTGGTTTAGGAACCAGCCGCTTCCGCGTGTCACGAACATCTGCTGTAACCGCAGTTGGCGCACGTCTTGCAGCCTTCCGCGCTGATGAGGGACGCCGAGCCGCAGGACGGACACAGGTCCGCGTGGACGTACGGCGCAACCGGACCGCAGGAGCCCTGCGGCCCGCCGTCGGCGGCCGGTCCGCCGCCCGACCCGGCCGCCCACACGCCGGCTTCGGCGCCTTGGCCGTTGCCGCCCGAAATGCCGACGTGCATCTCCAGCGCCTTGGCCACGGCGTCGGCGATGGATTCCACGCGATTGGCGCCGAAGCCGATGGCGCCGGTACCGCCGATGCCTTTCAGGTGCTTGATGAGCAACTGCACCTTGTTGCCGTGGTCGCCGTAGCGCAGGAACAGCGAGCACACCCGCCCAAGGGCCTCCGACATGGCGAACACGTCGGAGCCGGCCTTGCCGACGTTCAGGAAAACCTCGCCCGGGCTGCCTTCCAGGTCGTTGATGGTGATGTACGCCTTGCCGAAGGGCGTGTCGAACTTGTACGTCGCGCCTTGCAGCACCTTCGGCCGGGACTTGTACTGCCGGTCGAGCACAGGATCCGCGGCGGCTTTGGGAGCCTCGGCCGGAGCCGGAACGACCGGCGGCGCCGCCTGCGTTTCGCCGGCCGCAGGCGCGGAAGCTTCCGGCTGCTGCTCTTTCTTCTCGTCTTTCGCCGTATGCAGCACCTGCGTGTCGCGGCTGCCGTCGCGGTAAATGGTGACGCCCTTGCAGCCCAGCTCGAAGGCCAGTTCGTACAGCTTTTTCGTTTCCTCGACGGTGAAGTCCGCCGGGCAGTTGGCCGTCTTGGAAATCGAGCTGTCCACCCAGCGCTGGATGGCCGCCTGCACGCGGATGTGGTCTTCCGCGCTCAGATCCATCGCCGTAACGAACCATTCCGGCAGCTCCTCGCCGGGATGGGCATCCTTCCATTCCTGCACGATGGGCACGTACTGCTTGTCGAAGCCGAGGCGGCTTTGCCGGTAATATTCAAATGCAAAGTACGGCTCGATGCCCGTGGAAGTGCCCACCATGGTGCCGGTGGAACCGGTAGGCGCCTGGGTGAGCACGGTGACGTTGCGCATGCCGCGCTTGCGGACCGCCTCCCCGACTTCCGGGAACACCGAGGTCATATGTTTCATGAAGCCGCTTTGCAGGAACTTCTCGGCGTCAAACATCGGAAACGGGCCTTTTTCGGCGGCGATTTCCGTGGACGCCAGATACGCCTCGCGGGCGATGAACCCGTACAGCTTGTCGAGGAATTCGAGACTTTCCGGGCTGCCGTAGCGGATCTCCAGGCGGATGAGAAGTTCCGCCAGCCCCATCGTGCCAAGGCCGACGCGGCGTTCGTTTTTCTGGTTGCGCTCGTTTTGCGGGAAGTGATACGGCGTCTTGTCGATGACGTTGTCCAGAAAGCGCACGGCATATTTGACGACCCTGGACAACTCGTCCCAGGCGACGTCGTGCTTTTCCGCATCGTAGAACTTGGACAGGTTGATCGCCGACAGGTTGCAGACGCCCCACGCCGGCAAGCCCTGTTCGCCGCAGGGGTTGGTGCAGATGATCGGATTGAAATACCAGCTGTTGGACATCTGGTTGTAGTATTCGATGAACACGACGCCCGGTTCCGCCGACTTCCAGGCCGATTCGATGATCGTGTGCCAGATGTCGCGGGCCTTGTAGGTGCGGTAGTGGACGACCTTCTTGCCCATCCGTTTCCATTTTTCCAGGTCGCCGTCCCACAGCTCGTTGTACTCCGGATCCGACGTGTCCGGGAACACCAGATCCCAGTCGAGGTCCTCCTTGACGGCCTTCATGAAGGCGTTGCTGATGCAGACGGACAGGTTGGCGTTGGTGAGTTGCCCCATCGTTTGCTTGACCGTGATGAAATCAAGCAGGTCCGGATGCCAGTCGTTGATCATCAGCATGAGGGCGCCTCTGCGGCTGCCGCCCTGCTCGATGAGACCGGTGGTGTAGCTGAACAGCCCGCCCCAGGAAACGGCGCCGCTGGAAGAGCCGTTCACCCCGCGCACCACGGCGCGGCGCGGCCGCAGCGACGACAGGTTGATGCCGACGCCGCCGCCCCGGGCCATAATTTCGGTCATTTCCGAAAGCGTTTCCATGATGCCGCCCCGGCTGTCGTGCGGCGACGGAATGACATAGCAGTTGAACAGCGTCAGCTCGTCGCTCACGCCGGCACCCGCGGCGATCCGCCCGCCCGGCACCAGCTTCCAATCGTCCAGCATCCAGCGGAATTTCTCCCGCCATTCCTCGCGTTTCTCCGGTGTCGCTTCCACAGAGGCCATCGCCGCGGCGAGCCGGTCCCACATCTCCTCCGGCGTCTTCTCGACGGTGAGCGTCAGCTTGTCGATGGTCGACTCCACGATTTCGCCGTCACGCAGCCGGACTTTCACGTTTCGGCCGTCCCGTTCGATGATTTCCCCGACTTTCTTGGCGGGAAACTTCGGGTCGTCCTTGGTCAGCACCAGCACCGTGTCGCCGACCTTCGCGGCCGTCGTGTCGGCGTTCTTCCAGGCATAACGGTCCAAGAAAATCTTTTCGCTCAGACCTTCCAACCGTTTCGTTTTGGTCGTCGGCTTCAAATGGGCCCCTCCCGCTTCGCCAGATTGTTGCCAGTTTCTTCGAATTCAAAATCAGTGGCATGTATCATTTTGCCATAATTCACGCCGGATTACAATATCTTGTGGTCGACAGCCATAATACTACACAACATATTGTGAATGAGCCAGACCGGCAACATGGTGAAATTTTGCTGTTACTGTCGCGTTATTGCGGCTTCGCTTTCGATTTCTCGTTCGCGCTCCCTTTTTTGTCTTGCCGAAAAAATGATTCCAATGTCCCATCCTGCCCCCGGCGACGCCGGGTGAACAGGGGAGAAAAGGACCATACCTTCCCGTCCGCCGCCGTCTGTTTTGAAAAGTTTGCCTTGCGTCCATACTACGAATGCGCTCTTTTTTCCCCGAAGGTCATAACGGCATGGGGAGGAGGAACATTTCATGCACACCCTGGAAAGTCTTCCGTCCGCCGCGGAGGCCGCCCGCCGCGTACACCCCCTGGTGGAACTGCGCGTGGACCGTTCCGCTTTCGAGGAGCTCGAGCGGCGCCTGGAACACAACGGGCCGTGGGACAACTGGACGCTCTACCAGCTTGCCTGGGAAGCCGAACAGGCGATGCGCGTCGGCGATTTTCACGAATTGTGGTCCCTGCGCATGCTGCCCCGCCTCACGCCGCTGCCGCACCAGACGGAAACGGCGAAGCGGGTGCTCCGCGACATGCACGGCCGGGCCATTTTGGCCGACGAGGTGGGCCTCGGCAAAACGATTGAAGCCGGTCTGGTGCTCAAGGAATACATCGTGCGCGGCCTCGTCCGGACCGCGCTCATCCTCGTGCCGTCGTCGCTGGTGCTGCAATGGGTGCGCGAACTGAACGACAAGTTCGGCATTCCCGCCGTCGCCCAGAAAAAACCGCATCACTGGGACAACGCCGTGGTGGTCGCCTCCATCGACACGGCCAAGCGCGAACCGCACCGGAGCCGCCTGCTGGAGCGGGAATACGACATGCTGATCATCGACGAGGCCCACAAGCTGAAAAACAAGCGCACCGGCAACTACAAATTCGCCTGCGCGCTGCGCAAGAAATACTGCCTGCTGCTCACCGCCACCCCCGTGCAGAACGACATGGGCGAGCTCTACAACCTCATCACGGTGCTCAAACCCGGGCAGCTCGGCGGGGAACCGGAGTTTTCCGCCACTTTCGTCGCCGACCGGCGGGTGCCGAAAAACCGGGAGCTCTTGCAGGAAGCCCTCGGGCGGGTGATGATCCGCAACCGCCGCGAAAACAGCGACATCCGACATCCGCGCCGGTTCGTCACCACCGTGCCGCTCGTCCTGTCTCCCGACGAGCAAGCCCTGTACGACGGCGTTACCGAATACGTGCGCTCGAGCGCCCGCGAGAAAGGGCTGGGCACCGCCGCCGCCCTGCAGCTGGTCACGCTGCAGCGGGAAGTATGCTCGAGCCGCGACGCGGTGTTCCTGACGCTCTTCAACATTTTCAAAAAAGCCGAAGAAGGCTCCCTGCTGCGCGAACGGGTCGGGCGCCTGGTGGATCTCCTCAAAGGGGTCAAGGCCAACACGAAGGCGGAGAAAACGCTGGAACTCATTCAAAGCATGGACGGCAAAGTCGTGGTGTTCACGGAATACCGGGCCACGCAGGATTACCTGATGCGATTTTTCGCGGAGCACGGGCTTGCGGCGGTGCCGTACCGGGGCGGCATGAACCGGGGCAAAAAGGACTGGATGACGGAGCTGTTCCGCCGCCGCGCCCGGGTGCTGGTAGCCACCGAAGCCGGCGGGGAAGGCATCAATTTGCAGTTTTGCAACCGCATCATCAACTTCGACCTTCCCTGGAACCCCATGCGCATCGAGCAACGGATCGGCCGGGTGTACCGGCTCGGCCAGACCGAGGACGTGTACATTTACAACCTGTGCACCCTCGGAACCATCGAGGAACATATCGTAAGGCTTCTGCACGAAAAAATCAACATGTTTGAAATGGTCATCGGCGAACTGGAAGAAATCATCCATGTCCTGGAACGGGAAGAGACGCTGGAGCGCCGGCTGGCGCGCCTGTTCCTGGAAGCGGAAGGAGAAAGCGATTTGCGGAAGGGCATCGATCGGCTGGGCGACGTCATCGCCGGACTCAGCCGCCGGAGGAGGCGGGAAGGGTGAACGGCGGGGAGGTGGCGCGTTTCGTCGTCTCCTTTCTCGAGCAGACCGGGTGCCATATTATCGAACGGAGCCCGTCCCATGTGGTCGTGAAGCTGTCCCCGGAAGCCGACCGCGCCCTCACAAACCGGCCGTTTTACTGGAGCTTCGTGGACCGCACCGGCGCCGAGCCGGAAACCATGACGTTCGCATGGCACTTCGAGCCCCCGGGCACGCCGGCTTCCGCCGCGTCGGCTGCGGCTTCGCCGGCTTTGGCTGCGCAGGTTTCATCCGCGCCGGCCGGGGCCGGCCCGGCTGTGGCTTCGCCTGCCGCGGCACCTGCCCTGGCGTCGCAGGGATACTTCTTTGCGCCGGGCGCGGCGGAAGCCGGCTTCGCGGCCGCGACCGCGGGCACGGCGGCGCTCCCTCTGCCCGGCGGACGCATCCTGACCGAATATCTCCATTTCGGTTCCGCCCGGCTGCACCAGATTTTCGACTACGTCCGGCAGCGCGGCCGGAACGTGCTGTTGTTCGCGGAACCGCCCCGGGGCGCCCGCGCCGCGGACCCGTTTTCCCGCGCGTACACCGCCTGGCTCGGCGTGAACTTCAAGGTCGCCTGCGAGTGCGACATGAAGCGCGAGGATTTGTACAGCTGGGGCATCTCCCTGGCCACCGGCGTGATCGACGAAAACTTCGGGGAGCGGCTTAAGGCGTGCAGACTGAGCGCGCGCCTTTCCCCGGAAATCCGGATCCTGCGGAGCACCCTCACACCGCGCAAGGGCATGGCGAGGCTGGAAGCCCATCTGGAGCGAAAGCTCCGGCGCGGCGATTTCTCCTGGGCCGTGGAAGCGGAGGAGCGCCGCCGGGAAGAGCGGGAGCGGGTGGCACACTATTACCGGCAGCTGATCGAACGCGCGGACAGCGAAGAGCAAAGGCGAACGCTCGAGGAGCGGCTGAAAGCCCGCGAGACGGAAATCGACTGGCAGTACCGTCCGCGGATGACGGTAACCGTCATCAATTGCGGCATCTTTCATTTCCCCGGCATCGACTGACCCATTCAGACGCCCGGGCCGCCGATCCGCCAAAAATAGAAGCTCGGTTGGAGCGCCCTCCCTGACACGTTCCAACAGCTTTTTAAGGCCGCTTCACGCTACACTGGAAGTCCAGGGGCTTGTCCGCCGCGGGCCCGAACCGAAAACCAAAGCAAAGCAGGTGAGATGATGCCAAGAAAACCGGCGAAGCCGCGCAAACCGGCGAGGGTATCCGCCCCTGCCTCCGCTCTGGGCAAAACGTTGCGCGCTTTCGCGGCGATCCCGCTCCTCATGGCGACGGCGGCCTTCGCCGCGCCGCTGAAAGAAATTCCTCCGGGCGGCATGGCTTTGACGGTTCCAACCGCCGGGCTTTCCTATCCGGCCCAGAACTTGGATGCCGCGCAGCCCGCCTCCGTTGTCCGTTCCGCCGGGACTCCTCTCGGCGGCAGCGCCGCCGCGGACTCCCCCGCAAGCCGGGAAACCGGACCGACCGACCGGCACCAGGATCTGCGAAAGCAGCTGAAAGTCTGGATCGACGCATTGGCCCGGGAGGAGGCGTTCCGGCGCTGGACCGCCGCCGAAATCCGTCTGGATCCGCTGGGTCCCGGAACCCACGGCTGGCTGGCCACGCTGACGGACCCGGACGCGGGAGAGCCGGTGGGATATCTCGTCGTCTATGCGGAAGACGGCCCGGAGGGCGGATACCGGCTCGGCGAATATGGACTGGGAGCGTTTCCCCTGTTCGCCGAACCCGTCGCGCTGCGTTCGCTCCGCGAAAACGGTCTTTTGCCCCCTTCCGCCGAATACGCGATGACCAGGATATACCGCCATCCGCTGGCCGCGGCGTGGAAAATCCGCGTGGACGGCAATCTGCACTGGCTGGACGCCAAAACCGGCGAAGAACTCCCGCTGGACGAACAGGCGTGGGAGCGGGCGGCGGCGCCTGCGCAGATCCCGTCGCCGGCGCCCGGGGAGAAGGTCTCCGGCATTCTGCTGGGAGAGCCGTTCGATCCTTATGCGCGCCTGCCCTGGATCATGGGGGAGGCGCCGCTGCCCGCGGATCCTCCTGAAACGATCCTGGAACGGCTGCGCGAAGGCCTTCCCGTCCGGTTCGTGTGCGAACCGTTCGGCGACCCGGTGCTGTACGCCCTGCCGGTTGTCGGGTATGTCGCATGGTCGGGCGGGCGGATCGATCTGGCCTTCGACCAGTTCGGCTTTCGATTCGTGCCGCTCGACCTCATGCGGGAACTCGGCCAATTTTACAAATGAGCCGTCACGTGCCCGGCGCGCGCGTTTTTCGCCGCCTTCGGCCCCGCCACCAAAGCTTGAGGCCGATCGGGATGATGCCAAACCATTTCTGCGGCCAGGGTTCGTCCGATGACCGGCGAACCCGGCCGCTCCGCCCGTTCCCCCAAACGGACAAGGTTCGTTCCACCACGTAACGCAACCATTCTTCTCCGCTCATGGAAGCCAATCGGTTCACCCCTTCCAACTTTCCAGCATATCCCAACCCCGTATCCGCCAAACGAACGCCGGCCTTTCCGCGGTGGTGTTTGAGACGGTATGCAATCCCGCCTTCCATGCCACGCTAAAGGACCGGAGGGATCGAGGAAACGATGAAAACACGGACTGTCATCCCGCTCATGCTCCTTTTCCCGCTCGTTTGCGCCATTCGGCCGGAGGTTGCCGCCGTCTCTCCCGATATGCGCGCTGAAGCCTCCTTTCCCAAGGCGTCTGCCGGCCCCGCCGCCCCCGCCGCCCGGCCGCCCGAACACGCCCGCCTGACCCTGCCCGCGGCCGGCGTGCTGATCGACGCGGGACACGGCGGAATCGACGGCGGCGCGCACTGGAACGACATCATGGAGAAAGACGTCAACCTCGCCATCGCCCGTCAGCTGTACCTTGTCCTGAGAGGGCGCGGCATCGTGGCGGCGCTCAACCGGACCGGCGACTATGCGCTCAGCGACGAAAACCGCTGGCACCGGGCTTCGCGCCACCGGCGCGATCTTTCGCAGCGCGGAGCCCTGCCCCATGAGATCGAAACCCTTCTCCTGGTCAGCATCCACGCCAACTGGTCGCCGGGAGGCGGCGGTCACGGTCCCATTGTGCTTTACCAGCCGGAGGGCCGCAGCGTGCTGCTGGCCGAATGCGTGCAGGACAGCCTGAACCGTCTGTACGGAACCCGGAAGCGAATCCGGCCCGGAGACGCCTATTATCTGCTGCGCAAGGCGGACGTTCCCAGCGTGATCGTGGAGGCAGGGTTTCTGAACGACGCGGGCGACCGCCGGCTTCTCACCTCTCCGGCCGGACAGACGCGCATCGCGTCGGCCATCGCCGAAGGCATCCAACTGTATCTGTGCATCTCGGGATGAAGCGCGCCCATGGTTCGGCTATAATAGATGGAAAGAAAAAACGCATCGCTGCCAGGGTGATGGCCTTGAACCAGTTTCCGAAGCTGCTGATCTTCGCGGGAATCGTCCTCATCGTTGTCGGCCTGCTGTGGATGGCGGGCGGTCGGTTTCTGAACCTGGGCCGCCTCCCCGGCGACATCGTGGTGGAGAGGGAAAACTTCAAGTTCTACTTTCCCGTCGTCACCTGCATTCTCATCAGCGTCGTGCTGTCCCTTGCCTTTTCCCTGTTCCGCTGGCTGAACAAGTAGGGCCGTTTTTCGCCGCCATTCCGCATCGAAATCGTTCGCGAAACCACCGATCCGCCGGATCGGTGGTTTACATTTTTTATAAAATGTGATATCATTCAAATATCAAAAGAATATCCGCCACGGAGGGTGAGCATCATGCAAGAAACAAGGGCCTTTGCGCTGAACGGATTTGTCGGGCTGCTGATCTCCATCGCGGCGATCGGCGGGGGCATCTGGCTGCTCGGCGAAATGGGCGAAGATCACCCGGCCGTCATCATTGGAGGGGCTCTGCTCGTCCTTGTCGGCCTCGTGTTCCTGATGTCCCTGACCACCGTGCAGCCGAACCAGGGCGTCAACGTCATTTTCTTCGGCAAATACAGCGGCACAATCCGCGACACCGGCTTCTACATGACGGTGCCTTTGGCCAACCGCAAAAAAATTTCCCTGCGCGTGCGCAACTTCAACTCCTCCACGCTGAAGGTAAACGACGTGCGGGGCAATCCCGTGGAAATCGCGGCGGTGGTCGTCTTCCGGGTGGTCAACATGGCCAAAGCTCAGTTCGAAGTGGACAATTACGAAAAATTCGTGGAAATCCAAAGCGAGGCGGCGCTCCGCCATGTGGCCAGCCGTCACCCTTATGACAATTTCAACGGGGAAGGCGTGTCCCTGAGGGGGAACCCGGTGGAGGTGGCGGAAGAACTGACGCGGGAGTTGCAGGAAAGGCTGACCGTCGCCGGCGTGGAAGTGATCGAATCGCGCCTTACCCATCTCGCCTACGCGCCGGAAATCGCCTCCGCCATGTTGCAACGCCAGCAGGCCGAAGCGATCGTCGCCGCCCGGCAGAAAATCGTCGACGGCGCCGTGGGCATGGTGCAAACCGCCATCACCCAGCTGCAGGCCGAGGGCTTCGTGCTCGACGAGGAACGCAAAGCGGCCATGATCAACAACCTGATGGTGGCCATCGTCTCGGACCGCTCCGCCCAGCCGGTCATCAACGCGGGAACCCTGTACTGATCGCGGGACATGAGCCATGCCCGGCAAAAAAAGCTTTCTGCTGCGCATCGATCCGAAACTGTACGAAGCGCTCGAACGCTGGGCGGCGGACGAACTGCGCAGCGTAAACGCCCACATTGAATATCTGCTGCGGGAAGCGCTCCGCAAAAGCGGCAGGGCCAAGGATCCGCGGCCACCCGGAGCGGGCGGCGCAGACGGGACGGAAGGGTGAATTTCGCCCGCCGGAAATCTCCTGCTATTGCTGAAACGGTTCGGTTGCCAAGCGAACGCCGGTGACTTTGCTGGTCCATTCATCAAGGGCCACGAGGTCGTCGGCGTTCAGTTCCTTCAGGGACGTTTTGCCGAGGCACCGGACGGCCATTTTCATCTCTTCCGCGAATGACGTGAGGAAGTTGGCCAGGCGTCCCGCCGCTTCCTCTTCGTCGAACCGGTCGGCCAGCATGCCGCTGCCCCAGGTGAGCTGGGTCGGCGGTTCCCAGGGGATCGCCTTCAGGACCTGGTCGTGGGTCATCGCCCACAGAAGCGACGTTCCCATATAAATGCCGTCCGCTCCCAGGGCCAGGGCTTTGAGGCATCGCCCCGGCGTGGAGTACCCGCCGCCGCTCAGCAAGGTGATCCGATCCTTCACCCCGCGCTCCCGCAGGAAGCGCACCGCGCGCACCAGGGCGAAGATGGTCGGCAGCGCGAAATCGTCTTCCATGATCGGCGCGCCCGCCTTGGTGCCCGCCTCCCCCCCGTCGAGACTGATGAAGTCCACTTCCGCGCGGACGATATGTTCCAAATCTTCCTCCAGCCTGGCGCCCGGGGCCAATTTCACGCCGATGGGTACGCCGCCGGTGAGGTTCCGCAATTTGTCCACCAGTTTCGCCAAATCGTCCGGTCGCTTGATCTCGGCGAGTCGCGAAGGAAGCACCAGATTCTGGTTGTCCGGCAGTTGCAGCATGTGGCGCGCCTTTTCCTCGATGGAAATCGGGCGGATCTGCCCCACCGCGCTGGCGATGGCCCCTTGCCCCAGGCGGATCTCGATGGCGTCCGCCTGTCGCAGCGTTTCCGGCTCTTTCGCCCAATGGCCGGAGTGGTACTGCATGATGAAATGGCGGGCGTACTCCCGCTCTTCCGGCAGAAAGGGCCCTTCCCCGGAATTGGTGGCCGTCCCGACGGCGGCCGTTCCCTTGGCGATGGCGATTTTCACCCTTTCGCCCAGGCCCAGGCCGTACGCCATTCCCGCCGCCAAAATCGGAAGTTCCAGCTTCAGCGGCTTGTCGGCCGCCGGGCCGATGGTCAGGCGCATGTCCACGTGGGCGGATTCCGGGGCGGGCAGGACGGAAAGCTGCGCCGGAGAAAACACCAGCCCGGAGAAATCCATCCGTTTCACCGGGCTGCCGAACGGGCGCTCGAGAACGCCTGGAGAGGTGGCCCTGAGGGCGTTTTCCACGACGATTCGGGGCGGATGATGCTGCAACGCGGTCATCATTTCCCACAAGTTTTCGTTGTAGGGTTCGCTCATGACGAGCTTGACGAAACGCCGCACCATCCATGCGAATATCGGTTTGAAAAGCAGAAACGGAAGCGGCGCCGCCAGCAAAATCGCCAGCAGCGCGCCGGCAAAGGCGGCAAAAAAAGCGGTCAGCCCAGCCATGGTCGCAAGAGGCACCTCCACTCCCAGTATGGGCGCGGACGGGCGCGTCCGATACATGGCGGGCTGGCCGCATTCCATTTTTCATTTTAAAAGGAATCCCTGCTCCTCAAGATATACGCGCAGGTAAGCGCGTTGCGGCTGTCCGAACTTGGCGGCCATCTCCTTTGACCAGACGGTGTCCCGCCGGCCTCCGGACCGTTCCCGATAGTAACGTTGCATGACCTCGTCGTAGGCCTTGATGCCTTTCGCCGCTTTTTCGGGATCGTACGCGTTCCGGTGCAGGATGGCCTCCAGCGGCAGCCGCGGCCGCTGATCGGGATCGTGGTCGGGATAGCCGACGCACATGCCGAACACCGGATAGACCAGGGGAGGCAGGTTGAGCAGCTTTGTAGCCTCCCGCAGATTGTTTCGCAGGGAGCCGACGTACACGATGCCCAGACCGAGGGATTCCGCGGCGAGGGCGGCGTTTTGCGCGGCGAGGGCGGCGTCAACGGAAGCCATGAGGAAGTTTTCCGTCGTCCAGGATACCAGTTCCACGCCGTGCATTTCGCAGGCGACGCGGTTCCGGTAGAGGTCGGCGCACCATACGAGATAAAGCGGGCACGCAGCCACAAACGCCTGGCTGTCGCTGCCGGAGATCTCCGCCAGACGGCTTTTCAGCTCCGCGTCCGTCACCGCAATGACGCTGTAGGACTGTGTGTTGCTGGACGTGGACGCCATCTGCGCCGCCCGCAGGATGGCCTCCAGCGCTTCTTCCGGCACCGGATCCGGCTTGTACTTGCGGATGGAACGGTGCCGCATCATCACCCCGATCGTTTCGCTCATGACGTGTTGCCGCCCGTTCATGATGCCCACCTCCGACTTTTTGCCCGGCAGCGTTTTGGACCGCAGCTTTCAGATGGCGGCTTTACCGGCCGGCCGCCTTCGGGGATGAGGCGGCGCGGGAACCGGAAAGGCGAAGCGCGGGCGCCAGCACCGCCATTCCGGCGAGAAACAGCGAGCCCGCGACGGAATAGATGATGCCAAGGGACAGCGCGCTTTTCAGGAAACCCGCGCACGACATGCCGATCACCATCATGCCCATGAACATCGGATTCAGCGTGCCCATCACGCGGCCGACAAACGCCTCCTCCGATTGTTGCAGGATGATCGTGTTGATGCCGATGTGAATGCAGGGGAAAAACAGCCCGTTGAACGCCTGCAGCGCCAGCGTCAGCGGAATGGATGTCGACCAGCCGATGCCGAAGGTGCAGACGGCGTTCGCGGTCATGCCGAGGATGAGCATCAGGACCGGTTTGATCTTCCGGGCGAGTCCCATGGCCAAGGAGCCTCCCGCCAACATGGCCGCGCCGTTGACCGCGAGAAGCCATTGCAGAAACGCCTTGTCCCGGCCCAGATTTTCCACCGCCACGTAAATCCCGAGAGGCTGAAGCAGTCCGACGGCCAGTCCCGCCGCCGCAAACGAGCCGCCCAGGGAAAGCAGCACGCGGCTTGTTCCCACATAGCGGAATCCCGCGGCCAGTTCCCGCAGGAACCCGTCGCGCCTTTCCCCTTGCTCCCGTTCGTCCCGGGGAAGCGACGCGAGCACGGCGGCCGACGCCAGGAACATGAAGCCCATGACCGCGATGGAAACCCCGATGCCCCATTGCTCGTAAACAAACGTTCCCAGGATCGGGCCGAGGATCATAAAAATGGCCATCAGCGTCTGGAACATCGCCATGACGCCCTGCAGCTTCTCCGGTTCCACGTGGCGCTTGAACAGCTTCATCCCGGACGGCTGGGAAAACTGCGACAGCACCGCCGATACGAACGTGGCCAGAAACACCGCCCGCCACGACCCGAACAGGATCGCCGCCAGCACGACAAATACGGAAACGGCCGACATGAGATCGCACCAGACCATCGTCCGCTTCGGCCGCCAGCGGTCCGCGAAGGTGCCGCCGATCACGGAAAAAACAAAAATGGGCGCAAATTCGACGATAGAGATGAGCGAAACATAATACGGATCATTGTTGGTCACGTCGGCCACATACAGCAAGATCGCAAAATTCCTCACCCAGATGCCCAGCTGCAAAAGCACGTTGGACAAGAGGATGGTCCGAACGTACCGGTTGGCGAGCAATCCGGGCGAGGACGCGGAAAACGCCGATGATTTCAAACGATTGACCTCTTTTCGCGACGAGTCCGATTATCCGGTCCGGCGGCCGGCGAGGGCTTCCGCCGCCCGCGCGAACCGCTCCAGCGCTTCCTTCAGCGTCGCCCGCGGACAAGCGAGATTGATGCGCACGAAGCCTTCCCCTTCGCTGCCGAAAACGGATCCTTCGTTGAACGCCACCTTCGCGCCCCGGAACATCAGGTCTTTGATCCCCCGCGCATCCAGCCCGAGGGCGCGGCAATCCACCCAGAGCAGGTACGTTCCTTCCGGCCGCATCGGCTTCAGTTCGGGCAACCGCCCGGCGAAAAAGGACAAAGCGTACTCCACGTTTCCCCGCACGTAATCCAGCAGCGCATCCAGCCATTCGGCCCCGTGTCCGTACGCGGCTTTCACCGCCGTCGGCGCGAAGAACGACGCCATGTGCAGGGACAGCGCCTTCATCCGCGTGACAAACCGGCGCCTGCGCTCCGGATCGGGAATGACGGCAAAGGAAGCCGGAATCCCGGGAAGATTGAACGTCTTCGTCGGCGCCAGGCACGTGATCGAGTTTCGGGCGAACGCTTCGGACAGGGAAGCGAACGGCACATGGCGATGGCCGGGAAACACCAGGTCGCAATGAATTTCGTCGGAGGCGACGAACACCCCGTACCGCTCGGCGAGTTCGCCGAGCCGGACCAGCTCCTCCCGCGACCACACCCGGCCGCCGGGATTGTGCGGGCTGCACAGAAGCATCATGCGGGCGCCGTCCCGCATCAGTTCCTCCAGCTGGTCCCAGTCGGTTTCGTACCGCCCGTTGCGGATGACCAAGGGATTTTTCGCCGCTTCGCGGCCGTTCATCCGGATCACGTCATAAAAAGGATAATACACCGGCGATTGCAGGATGACCCGGTCCCCCGGATCGGTGAACAGCTCCACCGCCAGGCTGAGCGCGGTCACCACCCCCGGCGTGTCCACCAGCCAATCCTTGGGAATGTCCCATCCGTGACGCCGCCGGAACCAGTCCAGAACGGCTTCGGTGTAAGCCTCATCCCGGAAGGTGTAGCCATAGATGCCTTCTTCCGCGCGGCGCCGGATCGCCTCGACGACGGCGGGCGGGCTCGGAAAGTCCATGTCGGCCACCCAGAGGGGCAGCACGTCGCTTGATCCGAACAGCTTTTCCGACTGGTCCCACTTGTACGAAAGGGTGCCGCGCCGGTCCACCGGGCGGTCGAAATCGAAAACCATGCGCCTCACATCCATCCGTTTTCGTTCGATGCACTATTTTAGCACAGTTCGCCTCGCGCTAACAAAAAAAGCCGCTCCGGCGAGCGGCGGTCCGCTCCCGGAAGCGGCCGGGCGGCATGTTTTACGCGGAAAGCCGTCCATGCCCGGCTGCCGGCGGCGGCGGAAAGGCCCCGCCTAACTCGCCCAGGCTTTCCGGATGTTAAAATTGCGGCGAAGCAGCGTCCAATTTTGCGGAAACGGTTCGCCGAGCACCCAGTAAGCAACCCCGCGAAGGCGGTACTCGTTGACCAGGTCGTATTTCGCCTGCATGCTCGTTTCGTTTTCGAACCACACCTCGTGGGTTTTGCCGGCGTCGTCGGTGTAATGGAAAAAGGGCGCCTGGGCGGTCTCGTCGTATTGCACCCGCAAGCCCTTGGCGGCGGCCAGCTCGGCGGCTTTCTGGGGCGCGATCCGCTTCGCCCATGGCCCCCCTTTCCTGTACGGAAGGGTCCAGTCGTATCCGTACAGGGGGGCCCCCATGACAATTTTTTCGCGCGGGATGGCGGTGACGGCGTAATCGAGCACCTGGCGAATTTGCGGAATAGGCGACACCGCCATGGGCGGCCCGCCGGACCATCCCCATTCGTAGGTCATCAGGATGACGAAGTCGGCCAGCTCCCCGTGCCTTTTGTAATCATGGGCGCCGTGCCACGCGCCGGTGCGGGTGTCTTCGGTCTTCGGCGCCAGCGCCGTCGTGACCGGGTAACCCGCATTCCGCACCGCCGGAATGATCGTCTCCAGGAATCCGTTGAACAGTTCCCGGTCCTTCGGACGGATGTGCTCGAAATCGATGTTGAGGGCTTCATAGCCCTTTGTCTTCATCGTGTCCAGGACGTTGCGGATGAGCCTGCGGGAGGCCTCCCTGTCGGTGAAAATGGCATGCGCGATGTCGGGCGAGAAGTTGCCTTCCGCGAAATTGGTCAGCACCATCATGGGAACCGATCCCGCGCGCCGGATCGCCCGGATTGCCGCGTCGTCGTCGACCCCTTCCAGGCTGCCGTCCGCGCGGGCCCGGTAGCTGAACACCGCCACATAGGACAAATGGTCGCCCACCCGGTTCACTTCTTCCACCGCTTTTTCGGATACAACGGGTTCGAGAAAGCCGACGGTGGTGATCGACCGCTTGCGCTGCGGAACCTCAAGGGCCTTCGGCCGCGAAAGGTTTTGCGCCCGCGGACCGCCTTCGTCCCCGCCCCGGCTGGCGCCTCCGCCGCAGCCGGAAAGGACGAGGAAAACCGTGAGCAGGCAAAGCACCGTTTTCTTCATGGGGCACCCTCCAGCTCCTTCATGTTGCAACCGTGCGCTTCTATCCGGTTGGATTGGAAGTTATTTTTCGCCGGAGGAGCCGGATTATGCGCCATCGTCCCCATCCCAACGGATCGCGTCGTCAGGCCAGCTTGTCCACCCTGCCGGTTCTCAGCAGCCAGCGATGGACGAAAAATTCGGCCGCCGCGATCAGCAGGGACGCGAGCAAAGCCCCGGTAAACGTCATTTCCGCGCCGGCGAACATATTGGAGAGAAAATAAACCACGGGCAGGGCAACGACGAAATCCGCGAACGTGGCAAACCAAAGATTGCCTTCCCGAAGCAGAAGGTACTCCATCAGCATGCCCGCGACGGCGAGGATGAGGCCGACCGTAACGGGCATGAACCACGCGTCGTAGCGCACGCCGGGCAGCATCCAGGCGGTGAGCGCCAGAATGGCGGGAAGGACGAACGCCTTGACCCAAAAGCTGGACATCGCATTCCTCCCGGTCCGGTTGGATGTCTTTTCCATTCTTAGCGTTTCCAGCGCGAGGGTTTTTATGCGGCCGGTGCGAATCTTTGAAGCCGGAGAGGTTCCCCGGCGGTTTGCGGAGCCGTATCCATGGCCGGATGCGGCTCCGGCCTTTCCAAGCCGCCGGGAAAACCGCGGATCACCGCCCCGCGTGGACATCCTTGGGCCCGGTGTGGTATGATGGGCCAGGCTTTTCATATAATTGGAGTAATGCAGCGCGGCTCGTCCGCTTCCGGTTCCGCCCGTCCCGGACGGATGCGGGGACGCGCTCAAAGGGGAAACGTTCATGGATCTTCCCGCGATCATCAAGGCGATTTTGCTCGGGCTGGTGGAAGGGCTGACCGAATACCTGCCCGTATCGTCCACGGGGCACCTGATCCTGGTGGACGACATGTGGCTCAAATCCGACGAGTTTCTCGGCAAATACCCCGCCAATACGTTCAAGGTGGTCATCCAGCTCGGATCGGTGCTGGCAGGAATTTTCGTGTTCCGCGACCGTTTTTTGGAGCTGCTTGGTTTCGGGAGGCGGGGCCGGCGCGGCCAGACCGGGGGCGCATCGTCCGGCTCTGCCGGCATGTCCGGACCGTCCGACACGTCCGGCGCGGCGCCTTCCCCAGGCGGAGGCGGTCGGCTCCGTCTGTCCGTCGTCCTCGCGGGGCTGGCTCCCGCGGGGGTGCTCGGCCTTTTGTTCGACGACTACATCGACGAGCATTTGTTTTCGTCCGCTACGGTGGTGTTCGGCCTGGTGACCGGGGCAGCGCTCTTGATTTTGGCCGACTGGTTCCGCCCCCGCCGGCCGAAGGTTACGTCCGTCGACCAGATCACCTTCCGCCAGGCGCTCATCGTGGGCGCGTTCCAGTGCCTGTCGCTGTGGCCCGGGTTCTCCCGGTCGGGCTCCACCATCTCCGGCGGCGTCCTGCTCGGCATGTCGCACCGCGCAGCCGCCGACTTCACCTTCATCATGGCCGTGCCGATCATGGCCGGGGCGAGCGCGGTGTCCCTGGTGAAAAACTTGTCCTACTTCACGCCGGAATTCCTGCCCTTTTTCATCGCCGGATTCATCAGCGCTTTCGTGTTCGCCCTGCTGACCATCCGCGCGTTCCTCAAACTGGTCAACCGGGTAAAGCTTGTGCCGTTCGCCGTGTACCGGATCGCGCTGGCCCTGGCGATCTATTTCATATACCTGTAAACGCCCAGTATGGCTCATACGGGACGCGGCAGCCGCAATTCAACCGATGAAACCGATTGTTGCGCCGCCCGGTAGCCAAATCGCACGGATACTCCCCTCCGTTCGAAATCCCGGGCGGCTGCACCTCACATGTAAAGATGGGCCAGCAGGATGCCCAGGTTTTCCTGGTAGATCTCCTCGAACTGCGACAGGGGCAGCGGATTGACGCCTCTGCCGGCTTCCACCGTGAACCCCGGGCGCCGCCAATCCTGGATGAACCAGTCCTTGTACCCGGCGTAGCTTTCCACGTACCGCACCGGCGTGTAGCCGCTCACCCGGGCGAACTCGGCGACGATGCGCTCGGATTCCGGCGGTTCCAATCCCTGGAAACCCCAGTAGATTTCCTCCCCCTGAGTATGGAAGGCAATGACCCTGGCGAAGTCGCTTTCGCGGGTGAGGTTGGCCATGGCAACGGCCTCCGGTTCGGTGAGGGGCGCGGTGCCCGGGTAATCCCGCGGTGCGGGCGCTTTCTGCGGCGAGCGCGCCACCTCCCGGTCCCACATCGCCGGAAACTGGTCGTTCAAGTCGACGCCCCGGATGTTGGCTTTCCATCCCGAAAAATCGAGGCTGCCCCCGTTGATCTCCCGCACCCGGTCGCGATAGGGCTGCTGCGCGGGCGGCCCGTTGATCACCAGATCGACGCCGTCCGGATTCACCATCGGCACCGCCGACAGCGTCGCGATCTCGTAGAAAGGCGCCATGACAAGGCCGCGGATGCTGCCGCCGAGGGTGAGGGCCAGGGCGTATTCGTTCAGAAAACGCACCAGCAACGGCGCCGTGATCCACTCGTTGGCATGGAAAGCGCCGTTGACATGCACCCGCTTGTTTCCCCTGCCAACGGTGAGTTCCGTGATGGCTTTTCCGAGGACGGAATTCCCGATGGAACGGCGGCGGATGAACGGATACAGATCGGTCAGGCGGTTGAGGTCCGCGGCGAGGGCGTCCGAATCATAAAGCCGCAGCGGCTGCACGACGAGCCAGGTGACGCGCACCGGCACGCGGACGATTTGCCCGACCTGCAGGTGATTCGGGTTGATGCCCGGATTGACCAGCAGCAACGCTTCCAGCGGGATCCCGCGGGCCAAGGCGATCAGCCACAGGCTCTCCCCCGGCGCCACCCGGTGCTGCGCGATTTCGTAGCCGGGAATGTCCACGGAAGCGCCGGGCGCAAGGCGTGCGGGGTCCACCCCCGGATTGGAGTCGAGGATGAGGTTGAGCGGCACCCGAAACAGCTGGCTGTACCGCCAGAACGTATCGCCTGCGCGGACGGTGACCTTCATGCGGCTGCCTCCCCATGGTATCCGGAACATGCTGGACGGGAGGCTCCCGAGGCGGCTTTTTCCTTCATGGAAACCACCCTCCGAACCCGTCGCCGGACCTTTCCTCTTCCGGCCCGGCCGCTTAAGGATACGGCGCCGGAAGCCTCCCGTATGCTATTCTATGGGCCGGTTCCCGCGGTCATGACGCGAACCCTTTTGCATGGGGCTGCCGGAAAATGCATCCGCAGGTTCGTCTTTGTTGCCGGGAAAGCCGTCATCCGTCAAGCGTTGATCCGCCGATTCGATTTGCGAAAGCGACAAGCAACCCGCCGTCCGGAATGCAAAAACCGCCGGTCCTCCGCGGACCGGCGGTTTGGGCGAACGAGGGCGGTTCAGCGCATCAACGGCAGCTCTTCGGGGACTTCCCCCTTGGCGAACCCGTGAGGAACTTTCCGCGCCACCCCGGTAGCGATGGCGGCTTCGATCACCTTTCTGCGCACCGCTTCCACCACTTTGGTGTTGAACACGCTGGGGATGATGTACTGCTCGTTCAGCTCGCTTTCATCCACGACGGAAGCGATGGCCTCTGCGGCCGCCATTTTCATCTCTTCGTTGATTTCGGTGGCTTGGCTGTCCAGCGCGCCCCGGAAGATGCCCGGGAAGCACAGGACGTTGTTGAGCTGGTTCGGGTAATCGGAACGTCCGGTCGCCATCACCCGCACATAGGGCTGCGCGATTTCCGGCGCGATCTCGGGATTCGGGTTGGCCATGGCGAAGACGATGGGGTCCCTGGCCATTTTCTTCAGATCGTCCACGGTGATCACGTTCGGTCCGGACAACCCGATGAACACGTCGGCGCCCTCCATGGCGTCCGACAGCGTGCCGGCAATGTTGTCGGGATTGGTATGCTCGGCGTACCAGCGGTGCATCGGGTTTGCATAGTCCACGCCGCGGCGGAGAATGCCCACCGACCGTGTGGCGCCGACGATGTTGGTGACGCCTGCGTTCAGCAGCATTTTGGTGCAGGCGACGCCCGCGGCGCCCACGCCGCTGAACACCACCTTGATGTCCTGGAGCCTTTTTCCGACAATTTTGAGGGCGTTGATGAGCCCCGCCATCATGACCACGGCGGTGCCGTGCTGGTCGTCGTGAAAGACCGGAATGTCCAGTTCCTTTTTCAGCCTTTCCTCAATTTCAAAGCAGCGCGGAGCGGAGATGTCCTCCAGGTTGATGCCGCCGAATACGGGGGCGATGGCCTTGGCGATGCGGATGATTTCGTCGACGTCCTTGGTGTCCAGGCAAATGGGGAACGCGTCGACGCCGGCCAGCTCCTTGAACAGCATCGCCTTGCCTTCCATGACGGGCAGGGCGCCGATCGGTCCGATGTCGCCCAAGCCCAACACGGCGGTGCCGTCGGTCAGGACCGCGACGGTGTTGCGCTTGATGGTAAGCGAATACGCTTTTGAAGGATCTTCATGCAGCGCCATGCTCACGCGGGCCACGCCCGGCGTGTAGACATGGGAAAGATCGTCCCGGTTTTTGACCGGGACCCTGGATTTGACTTCCAGCTTCCCCCCCAGATGCATCAGGAACGTCCGGTCGGAGACGTTGACGATCCGCACCCCCGGGATTTCCGACACGTTGCGGATCACATCCCGCTCGTTTTCCGCCTTCGCGATGAACATGGTGATGTCGCGGATGGTGGTGTCTTTGCCGCGGCTGATGATGTCCACCGCCACCACTTCGCCGCCGGATTCGTGAATGGCGTGCGCCACGCGGATGAACGGAACGTTGTCGTTCATCTCAAGTCTGGCGATGATGGTATGTCTTCCGCCTGTCTGAAAAGCCATGATATCCCGACCTTTCTTTTAGGGATGAGTTGCAATCTCGACCGGATCCGCTAAAAATTTCTTTTTGTTACATTCTCCCCTTTTCTGCCAAAAATTTGTTATATAATAATTACACATCTTTTAATGAGTATTAATGTTAACCATGCGCACAGGGGTTGTCAATAGAATGATCGGATGAAAAAAACCGCTCTCTGAAATTTCAAAATTCCTGCAAAAAACGATATGATGGAAAGGCAATCTGTAAAAAAAAGGAGGAGCGCCATGGAGTTCGGCAGGGTGAGCACCGGCCACAACGGGTTCGACGAGGTGATCGACCGGCTGAGGCTGGGGGACAATGTGGTATGGCAGACGGATTCCATCTCCGGCTACCGGAAGATGGTCGAACCGTTTGTCGCCCGCACCCTGCGGGACGGACGGAAGCTGATCTACGTCCGTTTCGGGCGCCACGAACCGGTGGCGGAAGGCGGAGAGGGAATCCGCACCGTTCATCTGGACCCGGGAAAAGGTTTCGAACCCTTTGCCACGGCGGTACACCGTCTGGTAGAGCAGGAAGGGCGGGAAGCGTTTTACGTTTTCGACTGCCTGACGGATCTGCTGGAAGACTGGCATTCGGATCTGATGATCGGCAACTTTTTCCGGGTCGTCTGTCCGTACCTGTACGAATGGGACACCGTGGCCTATTTCGCCATTATCCGCAACGCGCACACCTACTCCACCGTCGCCGGCATCCGGGAAACGACGCAGCTGCTTTTGGACGTTTACGAAGTGGGGGGCGAGCTGTACATCCATCCGCTCAAGGTGCAGAACCGCTACTCCCCCACGATGTTTTTCCCCCACCTGATCCGGGGGCAGGAAGCCTTCTCCGTCACGGCCAGCGCCGAGGCGGCGGGGCTTTTTGCCGCCCTGCCCCGGGGCGAAGACCGCCTCGACCATTGGGACGAGACGTTTCGCCGGGCGAGGGAGGCCCTGGCCTTGCCGCCCGAGCGGCAGGAACCCCTGAAAAAAAGGCTGCTGTCTCTGCTGGTCAGCGACGATGCCAGGATTCGCCGGCTGTGCGAGAGGTATTTTACGCTGCAAGACATCGTGGCCATCGGCACGCGGATGGTCGGATCGGGCGGCATCGGCGGCAAAAGCGCCGGCATGCTGCTGGCCCGCAAGATCCTGGAGCGGGACGGCGCGGGACGGTTTGCGCCGTATCTCGAGCCGCACGATTCGTTCTACGTGGGGGCGGACGTGTTCTACACCTACATCGTCCACAACGGCTGGTGGAAACTGCGCACGGCGCAGAAAACGCGGGAAGGCTATTTCCGTTGCGCGGAGGAACTTAAGGAGAAGCTGCTGACCGGCAAATTTCCGGAGAAAATCCGCGAGCGGTTCATGCAGATCCTTGAATATTTCGGCCAGTCGCCGATTATTGTGCGTTCCAGCTCGCTGCTGGAGGACAGCTTCGGCAACGCCTTCGCCGGCAAATACGAAAGCGTGTTTTGCGTGAACCAGGGGACGCCGGAGGAGCGCTACCAGGCCTTCGAACAGGCGGTCCGCACGGTCTACGCCAGCGCCATGGACCGGGACGCCCTTGTTTACCGGCTGAACCGGGGGCTGGCCGGCCAAGACGAGCAGATGGCCCTGCTCGTGCAACGGGTGTCGGGCGATCACTTCGGCGACCTGTTTTTCCCCCATGCGGCCGGAGTTGGGCATTCGGTCAACCTGTACGTGTGGGACCCGCAAATGGACCCGGAGGCGGGCATGCTGCGCCTGGTGCTGGGCCTGGGCACGCGGGCGGTGGACCGCACGGAAGGCGATTGCGTCCGCATCGTCGGCCTGGACCGGCCGGAACGCCTGCCCCCGACGGCGGCGGAAGTCCGCAAGGCCTTCACCCAGCGCTTCGCCGACGTGCTGGATCTGAAGGCGAACCGGCTGCTGTCCCGAGGCGTGGAGGAACTCATGGCGCTGGATCTCAAAACGGACCCTGGGCTGTTTTTCTCCTACGACCTCCAGACGGCGGCGAGGCTCCGCGACTTGGGATACGGAGACCGGCGCGCGGCTTGGACGGCGGATTTCCGGAAACTGCTGACGGGCACCGAGTTCCCGCGTCTCATGCGGGACATGATGGAGGTGCTGGAAAAGGCGTACGGCAGGCCTGTGGACATCGAGTTTACCGTCAACTTCACCCGTGACGGACGTTTCCGGGTGAACCTGCTCCAGTGCCGGCCGCTGCAGACGAAGGGTACGGGCCGTCCGGTGGCCGTGCCGGCCCCGTCGGAAGGCGACTGCTTCCTGGCCACCCGGGGCCATTTCATGGGCGGCAACGTACGGCTGCCCATCGAAGTGGTGGTGTACGTGAAGCCGGAAAGCTACGCGGCCCTCGGCGAACGGGACAAATTCGCGGTGGCGCGTGCCGTCGGGCGGATCAACGCGGCGCTGAAGGAAGGAAGTGCGGCGGGAGGCGGCGGGGTCGCTGAAGGCGCGGATGCGGAAAAAACGCAGGTTGGCGGAAACGCGGATGCGGAACAAGCGCCGACAGGCGGCGCCGCGAACGCGCAAACGGCGACGGGCGCGCTCGCCGGATGCCGCGCCATGCTGGTGGGACCCGGCCGCTGGGGCACGACGATGCCCTCCCACGGCGTGCCGGTCCGCTTCGCCGAGCTGTGCAACATGGCGGCCATCGTCGAAGTGGCGTCGCGGGAAGCCGGCATCATGCCGGAACTGTCCTACGGGAGCCACTTCTTTCAGGACCTGGTGGAGAGCGGGATTTTCTACGCGGCGGTGTTCACCGGGCTGCCGGACGTGGTGTTCCGACCCGAAATCGTGCTCAAACGGGAAAACCTGCTCCCCGCCCTGTTTCCGGACTGCGCTGCGCTGGAGGACGTCATTCATCTGGCCCGCACGGACGGCCTGGAACTGTTCTCGGACATCTCTACGCAGCGGCTTGTGTGCCTGATCAAAGACACATCGGGCTGAACGCGTCATGACGGCGGCACGCGCCCCGCACGGTGCGCGTCCCACGCCGGCTTACCGTCTCACCGGCTCCGCACCAGCAGCCGGACCGCCTCCCGCACCGCCTTGTCGCGGGCGGCGGCGCCGGCTTCTTTCCTTTCCTCCAGGCAGCGCTCGAGATTGGCCGCCACGATCAGGGCCAGCGCCCGGTCCACCGCGCCGCGGACGGCCGCCAGCTGGTTGACCACATCCTTGCACGAAGCGCCCGCCTCCATCATGTTCAACACGCCGCGCACCTGCCCTTCCACGCGGCGCAATCGTTTTTTCACGTTTTCGTCGTATTGCATGACCGTTTTTGCCCCCGTTTTCCCCGTTTTGAATCTGGCTTCATTATAGCGCATCGGAACGTTTTGTCCCGTGAATCGCCGTCATTTACGAGAAAATGCCCGAATTCGACTACACGCACTTCTGTTTCTACGCCTATGACAGCGCGCGGCTGTTCGAACGCATCCTGGACGACGACCCGAAACAGTGCCTGTCCCTGATCCTCGACGCGCCGGACGCGTTCTTCTACGCGCTGTACGGCGGCATGGCGGGCCTGTACGAAAGGATGATGCAGGAGCGGAAGACCGGCGTTCCCGCGGAAGAAGCCGGATCTTCCGCCGGATGAGGTGTTCAGGCATGAACGCAAGCGAAGCCCGCAAGGTGGAACTCGACGTCCGGCCCCAACTGAAAAACAAGCTGGAGCCGTTCCAACTGATCATGGATACGGTCAAGACCCTCGGGCCCGACGACGTGTTCGTGCTCCACGCGCCCTTTAGGCCCACGCCGCTGCTCGGCGTCATGAAGATGAAAGGATTTGCCGGCCGGGCGGTGCCGGTGGAAAAAGACCACTGGATCGTCCACTTCGTCCGCAAAAAGAACCGGCACTGGCTGGACGAGCTCGCCCCCGCGGAAGGCGCGGACGGCCGGGCGGACGCCTTCGCCGTAGCGGACCTGCCCGCCGGCATGCCGCTCCCGTTCCGTCCTGACGCCAGGGAAACCCGCGGGGACGCGGACGAATCCGGCCCCGCCGGCCGGAATCCGGACGCGGATGGCGAGCCCAGGGTCATCACGCTGGACAACCGGGGCCTGGAGCCGCCGCAGCCGATGATCCGCACGCTGTCCTTCCTGGAGCGCTGCCGGCCTGGGGATACGGTGCGCATCCACAACGACCGGGTGCCGGTGTTTCTGCTCGAGGAACTGAAGAATCTCGGCTGCCCCTATGAAGTGGAAGAACAGCCCGACGGATCGGCGAAGTTCCTCGTTGAATGTTTCTTTCATCGCTTTCTGATTGGCGATCGCCTGCCCGTAGGTTTCGCCCGTTACGATGAACATGTTGGGCTCGGGCGCATGAACATTTCGGGTTCACCTGGGGTGATCGCCGTTGGCAGCGGAGCGTTTGACCAGCACCACGAACAGGCGGCAGGGACCGTTTCCCGTATTGCGGAAGGAAAACAGCTCTTCCCCGCCGCAGCGGACCGCGTCTCCCGCCACGGCCTCCGTCTCCCGCCCGTCCACGGTGAAAACGCCCGACCCTTCCCACACCAGGGCCACCAGTTCCGCGCCCGGATGGCGGTGGGCGGGCAGCGCCTGTCCCGGCAGGAAGTGCAGCGCCAAAGAAGTGAAGCCGTCTCCCTCAAACAGCACGCCTTTCCGAAAACGGTCTTCGGCAAATTCCCTGACCTCGTCCAGTGATCGTTTTTCCATGAATACGGTCCCCTTTCAGCTCAGACGCGGCCGGCCGCGGTCACGCATGGTATGCAAAGAGCGCAAACACGGCGAGCACCACCGAATAGACGATTTCGAGAATTCCGGTGACCTTGACGGACAGCCTCAGCCTCGGCGAAACGACGGCGCGGACGAGCAGCACCGCAAACGGCGCGAGCATGAGGCGCGGGAACCAGAACAGAGCCGTCATGAGCAGCAGGATGTGATAAACGATGGAACAGGCGTAAAACCATGGAATGCCCCGCTCCCGGATGATCGTTTTCACATAAAACACGGTGCCCGTAAAATAGAGGACACTGAGCGCGAACAGCTCCGCCGCCAGCCTCCAGTCGGTTCCCCCGCCCGCGTCGTACGCCACGAACGTCGCCAGGCTGAACTGCACGACCGCCGCAAGATCATTGACAAAAGCTCGCTCCTTTTTCATGCGGGCGAACAAGGCATTGACCGCAAACAGCGGGATGAACAGCGGCACCCACCGGATCAGCCGGGGTTCCAGAATCGCTGTCAGCGCCGCAAAGGGAAGAAGCAGATCTCCGTACAGCTGCATGGGCTTCGCGTAAACCTTCCATTTTCGCGTCTTGACCGCTTGCAGAAACGGGTACGAAAACAGATAGATGAGCAGCCAGGCGGCAAACAGCGGCAAATGGATCCACGCCGGTCCGGCCGCCGCCATGCCCAGCACGAACGGTATGATGAGCATCGCCCAGGCGCCGTGCTGGCCGGGAAGATAGCCTTCCGCCCTTTTGGTCCTGGCCATTGCCATTCCCTCCTGTCCACGCCGTCAGTGACGGAATACGCGCATAAGTTCAACCAGGTAAACGATCGCGAACGCGAGCGCCAGCGCCTGGCCGGCGGCGGCCAGGGCCGCGGCGCCCGCCAGGTGGCCGGCCATGAGGACGGCGACGCCGGCAAGGTAGCCGGCAAGCTCCCGCGTCATCCGCCGCTCGGGGAGCATGTCCGAAAGCTGCATGAGCGGCTTTTTCCCCCAGCGGGTGTGGAAGCGGAGCGCCCACCAGAGAAACGGAAAAATTTTCGACAGGTAACCCAGGATCGTCGGGGCGAACCACCCCAGCACGATGGCGATGCCCAGCGCCTGCTCCAGCCGGGAGGAGCCGTATCCCGTCCACTCTGCCAGGCACCGCGCAAGAAACAGGAGCCCGATCGCCGGGATCAGCCCGTACGCGATTTTCACGGCGCCCACGGGATGCTTGCCGCTGCTCAGTCTCCGGACCTCCCGGTTGTGGAAGACAAACCATCCCCAGGCCGCCAGCATGGCCAGATCGCCGAGCACGGCAAGCCGCTCCAGCCCGGTCCACGGGATCAGCGCGTGCCACCACACGCCGAAATGGAACGCGCCGACGATGGCCCAGGAGGAGCCGGACCACTTTTTTCGGGAAACGTAAAACATCGGCAGGAGCTTGAAGCTGAACACCAGGATGAGCCCCGCGAGCCAGCCGCCCAGGCCCAGCCACAGATGGCCTTCGAACAGCCGCTCCATCCAATCGGACGGCCACCTCCTCAAGTATCCGATGCCCATGGCGACGCCGAAAGCGAGGTTGGTCATAAGGGCTGCCAGGCTCAGCCCGACGCCGAAAACGAAGAGATTCCAGGCCTTTTTCCGGAGCACGGTCATGAACAGGTTGAACGCGTACATTAGGCTCCCCAGAAAGGCTGCCGTCCCGCCCGGCCCGATCCACCTCGCGTCGAACAGAAAACCCGCAACGAGGAGGAGGAGTCCGGCCAGGTACACGGCGTAATGCGCAAAGCCCAGCACCCGGCTGTACAGCGATGTGTTCAGGATGACCTGCGACAGCTGGAAACTGGCGCCCATGGCGATCATCGTGGCAAATCCGGGAAGCATGAGATGGGCCGCGAACAGCCCCTGGGGCGAGCGCAGCGAAAGCCGCGCCAGTTCGGCGGCCGCTCCGCCCCCGTATATCATGGCGATCAGAAAAAGCAGAAGCCCCGTGCCCATGAAGAGCATGGTCAGGTCCAGGATGCGCACGTTGGGCGGAAGCTTTCGCCGGCCTTGCGCCTGCCCGGCCGCCTTTGGTCCGTCATCAGGCCTGTCCGCCCGGTCCGGCGCCCTCTCCGTCGCATTCGCAACTCCGTTCTCCCTGTCCGGTTTTTCCGACGCGTTTTCCGCCATCCTCCGTTCACCCCCGGCACGACATCCGCATCCTGTCCCGGCCCGGGAAATTTAAGGTAAAATGGGGATATGAAGCCCGGAAAGGATGACTTCCCTTGGAAAAGGACACCGCCGCCCTGCTCATGCGCATCCCCCTGTTCCGCGACCTCAGCGGATCCGAAATGGAACAGGTGGCGCAGCTGGTCATCTTCCGCTATTACGCGCGCAAATCCGTCATTTTCGCGCAAGGCGACGAGAAGGAAGCCGTCTACCTCATTCGGGACGGGCTCGTGAAAACGTTCAAGACGAACGAATTCGGCCATGAGCAAATCGTCTCGTTCCTGAAGCCCGGCGACATGTTCCCGCACACCGGCTTTTTCACCTCGCAGCCGTACCCGGCCACGGCGGCGGCCATCACCGACGTCCGGCTGGCGGCCATTCCGATCCGGCAGTTTGAACAGCTCCTCCTGAAGATGCCGGCCATCGCCGTCAAGGTGATGCGCGTCATGGGCGAGAAAATCGCCGAGCTGCAGGAAAGGCTGCAGACGCTGACCGGCCAGGACGTCCGGCACCGGGTGGTGTCCTTCTTGCTGGAGCTGGCCGAACGGCTCGGGGAAGCGCGGGACAGCCGGATTGCCATCAACCTGCCGATGACCAACCAGGAATTTGCGGGTGCCGTCGGTTCCACCCGGGAAACGGTCAACCGCATGCTGAACCAGCTGGAAAAGGACCAAATCCTGAAAACGGACCGAAACCGGATCGTCATCTTGGATCCGGACGCGCTGCGGCGGCTGCGGGACGAGCCCTGAACGGACGGGCAGCCCGCAGCGTCAACGGTACACGCGGATCACGTGTCCGCCGCAGCCGCATTCGTCCACGTACCGGATTTCCCGCACCCGGATGCGGCATTCCCGCAGTTTGTCCTTCAAGCCCGGAATGAAGTCCGTTTCCGGATGGCCAATGGAGCCGGGGGTGACCAGATTGACGTAGCAGCCGGGGGCGGTTCCCTCCACGGCGTGGACCGCGGCCGCCACCATATCCTCCGGATGCTCCGCGAAATACTCGTCCTCCAGGTTCAGGGACCAGTCGTGTTCCTTCAGAAACGGCAATTCCCGTTTCACGGGGGCTCCCTCCTTTTTCTTCCCTGCCGAGCAGGCCGATGGTTTTCACGGGCGCCCCCCGTACCTTTCCAGGTGGAACACCCGCTCCTTGGGGATCGGCTCCTTCGGGGCCGGATCCGCGGCGGGCCAGCCGTAGCCGAGGATGGCGACGACCCGGTACGATCCGGGAATGCCCAGCGTGCGTCGCACATGGTCTTCCCGCCTGCGGGATTCCTCTGCGTCTTCGGAATGGTAGACCGCCCCCCACGCGGCGCCGAGGCCGAGGGACGTGGCGGCCAGCCACAGAAACGCGCCGGCGATGGTGGCGTCCTGCAGCCAGTATTTGCTCACTTCCGGGGCCGCGAAGATGACCGCCGCCCCCGCCGTTTCCCTGAGCCATCGCATGTAGGGGGGCGTTTCGGCCAGCGCCAGCAGCGTCTCCCTGTTTTCGACGATGACGAATTCCCGCGAAGGCAGGTTGTTGCCGCTCGGAGCCAGATGCAGCGCCCGGATCAGCTTGTCCAGCGCCTCCGGCGGAACCGGTTCCGGCTTGAAGCGGGTGATTTCGCGGCGCTTTTCGATGGCCGTCAGCACATCCATGGGCTTTCCCTCCATCCGGATGGTAGGGTGGTGGTATAATAGACCGGAAAAAGCGCCATTTCCTGTTAACCCATCATACCACATTTCACGGCGCGACAGCGCCTGGAAGGATCGGCGGAGAAATACCGTCCGCGAAAGGGGGATGGGTGTCCGAAATGGAAAGCTTCCCCGTTTCCGTCAAACGCGTCTACGATCCGCCCGCGCCGGAAGACGGCGTCCGCGTGCTGGTGGACCGCCTCTGGCCGCGCGGGCTTTCCCGGGAAAAGGCGGCCGTCGACGAATGGATGAAAGACATCGCGCCAAGTCCCGGGCTTCGGGCGTGGTTCGGCCACCGCCCGGAACGCTTCGCGGCGTTCGCCCGGGACCCCGCCCCACAACCACGCGGTGGTGCTCCTGCGCTGGCTGGCCGCCCGGCCCCGTCGTTCCACGCTCCCATCATAGCAAAACCTTCCGGGCCGAAATGTGACGTGGCTCACGGACGCACGCGCCAATGGGAACGATCAGACAAAAAAAGGCGCCGGCTTTCGCCGAGAGGCCTGTCTTCAAGCAAAGCATGCGGTTTTTTCCGAGGGAAAAAAGGAGGGATTGGCGGGGGACCGGATTACGAATAGGACACGGTGACCGTTCTTTTCCACTCATTCGACCGGATTACCGCTTCGATCACCCGCTGGTTATCGTAACCCGCCATGAAATCCGGCAAGCCTTCGTCCGGAACGCCGGCAAGGAGTCCCGCAAAATCTTCCCATTGCGTCAGCCTGGCGCCGGGCGGCACCGTCAATTTCTTTTCTACCGTCAGGCCGGTTTCCTCGTCGACATGAATCCAACTGAGATGCCCGGGATTCACCGTGGAGGCGCGCAGGGTCCCGGCGTCGCCGTAAACGAAAACCTCCAGTTGATTCTCCGAACCGATGGCGTTTCGCGTGGTCTGAAAAATCCCCGCCGCGCCGTTTTGCATGAACGCCTGGAACGAAACGAAATCGTCCACTTCCACTTTTGCGAACTCGCCCGTGCCGGCCGTTTGGCGTTCGGGGATCAAGGTCGCCATTTGCGAAGACAATTCCTGAAAGCGGCCGAACAGAAAATGGGCCATATCGATCATATGGGAGCCCAAATCCCCCAGTGTGCCGGAACCCGCCACCGATTTGTCAAACCGCCAGACATAGGGCTGCCGATACACCGCCGCGCCCCAGCCCTGCAGGTATTGCATCGAAAACGTCCGCACCCGGCCGATTTTGCCGGATTGAATCAGCTTCCTCGCCAGCCGGAAGGCGGGGGTGTAGCGGTAGCTGAAGCCGATCATGGCGGGAACGGGCCGGCTTAAGTACAGCCCCAGCAGTTCTTCCGCCTCTTCGAAAGTCCGGGTAAACGGCTTCTCGGACATGAAAGGCTTCCCGGCTTCAAGACATGTCCTCATAATGTCCGCATGCAGATGGTTGGGCGTGATGGAGACCACCGCGTCCACATCGCCATCCCGGATCAGATCGGTGTAATCCGCGTATCGTTTGCCATGCGGAATGCCAAGCCGGCTGCCCGCGCTTTCCAGGCGCTCCGGATTCACGTCGCAGATCGCCGTGATCCGAAATGCCGCAAGCGAGCTTAACTCTTTGAGATGTATATTGGCCATGTCGCCCAGTCCGATGATTCCAAGACGAAATGTCTTCAAGGTTTTCCCTCCCAAATCCCGGTTCGGCGACTTTCCCATGGATTCAATCCAGCCATATTTCCTTCCAGTATACATAACGACAAACTGCAAAGAAATGTAAAAAAGATGCCTTCTTTTTGTTCAATTGTGACGTTTCAGCTTTTTCAGCATGGGGAGGATCCGCATTGGCAAAAAAAAAGCCTGCAAGGGCAACCTGACAGCCCCGAGGCTGGCGGAACTGCTCATTGAACGTTCGCATAAATACCCGGCGTGAAAGAATATCCACGATCCGCGGTTGGCCCTTGCCCGACTACATTTGTTCGGACGCGAACCCTTGCAACACCTCTTGTTTTAGTTCCCGGAACCGCACCGACATCAGAACGCTTTCTTCCATATCGCGGCCGTCGATGATGTATTTGCCGTAATTTAGCGCGTACACACCGCAGGTTTCGCTTCCGGGGCTCCATTTCAGGAACAGGATCGGCTCCCGGCAAAGGATCGGCGTCGGCTTTGAAAATCTTTTCCACCCGGAATTCCGTCAACGTCCAACCGTCGGGATCCCGCCATTTCCCCTTCACCACGTTCCGTTTGGACCGGCGGGGACCGCCTCGACCACAAGATCGACGGCGGCCATGAGATCGTCCATGGTGTCGTGGGCCAGTGCAAAATCGACGATGGCGACCCTTTCCACCTGCCGGTCGGCCGCCTTGTGCCAGACGCCCGCCGCTACGGCGATGAACCTCGCCAAAACCGCAATCCATCCCATTTGGGACCCAGGCCTTTTCAAAGCATGTATCACCCTGGATAACCGGCGCTCAGCCCGTTAGACGCGGAAAACCGCAAAAAAGTTCACGTTTTTCGCATCACTCCAGGCGTTCGGCGAGCAGGTCGACCAGATGGACGGCTTTCACGCGATCTTCCAGGCCGGCGCGGCGGATGCCCCACCGCATCTGGAGCAGACAGCCCGGATTGGCGGTGACGACGACGTCCGCGCCTGTGGCTTTGACCTGCTCCATCTTGCGATCCAAAAGCGCCGTGGACATTTCCGGCTGCAGCACGTTATAGATGCCGGCGGAACCGCAGCACAGGTCCGCGTCCTTCATCTCGCGCAAGGTCAGACCCGGGACACGCTGCATGAGTTCCCGCGGCTGCCGCTGCACCCGCATGACGTTGCGCAGGTGGCACGAATCCTGACAGGTCGCGACCAGCGGGGCACCGTTCGCCAGCCGGAACGGCCGGCCCGATTCCGCGAGGAGTTCGCTGACGTCTTTCACGCGGGTCGCCAGCCAGGCGCCGTCGTCCGCGGAAGCCGTCCCGTGCAGGGCGTGATCGTATTCCTTCAGAAAAGCACCGCACCCCCCCGCGTTGGAGACGATCCAGTCCACGCCGGCGGCGCGGAACACGGCGGCATTGTCCGCGGCCAGCCTGCGCGCGAACGCGGTCCGGCCGGCATGGGCATGCAGCGCTCCGCAACATTTCTGCCTCTCCGGAATGACGACCTCGAATCCCGCCGCCCGAAGCAGCCGGATGGTGTTGACGTTGGTGGACAAAAACAGCACGTCCATGATACAGCCCCGAAACATGCCGACCCGGGCCACGCGCTCTCCTTCCGCCGGCACGACGAGCAGGCGGCGGCCCTGATCGTCCGTCTCCCACCTGGCGGGAAGACCGCGCCGGAGCCATTCCCGGATCACGCCCCTGCCCGAGGCCTCCGGCAGGCTCGCCTCCATTTCCCGCACGTGCGGGGGCAGCACGCGAAGGACCCCGAGCCGGCGCGCGGCGGCCCGCAAACCGCTGCGCTGGTACAGGCGCAGGACCCTGCCGGCGCCCCGCAGCACGCCGTGGCGGGCAATAACCCCTTCCATCAGGATCTTGCCCGCAAGACGCGCCCGGAGCGGCTGTTTCCGCCCTTTGGCGATGGCTTCCCTCGCCTGCTCGATCAGGCGGCCGTACGGCACGCCCGCCGGACACGCCGGCTCGCAGGCGCGGCAACCGAGGCACAGTTCCATCTGGCCGACGAAATCGGAATCGGCGGCCATGAAGCCGTCGTACGCCGCCTTCATCAGGGCGATCCGGCCGCGCGGGGACGCGGCTTCCAGGCCGGTGACGCGGAACGTGGGGCACGCGCTCTGGCAAAACCCGCAACGCATGCAGCGTTCCAGCGCGTCTTCGTCCAGGGCGAGACGCAGGGCCTGCTCCAGCCGGCCGGCGGGGGCGGTCCCCGGCGCTCCGCCATCCTCTTTGGCACGCGTGTTGGCATGCGTGTTCGCATTGGCCGCGTTCACCGCCGGACCACCACCCTTTTGCGCGTTTCCGCGAACATTTTGCCGGGATTGAGAAGGCCGAGGGGATCAAAGGCCTGCTTGATCCGCTTCATCAGCTCCACTCCGGCCGCTCCGGCCTTCCACTCCAGATACGGCGCCTTCACCACGCCTACGCCGTGTTCGCCCGTGATCGTCCCGCCGAGCCGGATGGCCTCCTCGAAAATTTCCTCGAAGGCGTGCTCCACCCGCTCCATCTCCCCCGCGTCGCGCGCGTCCGTGAGCGCGGTGGGATGCAGGTTGCCGTCCCCCGCGTGGCCGAAGGTGCAAATCTGCACGCCGTATTTCTGGGCGATGCGCTGGATGGCTATGACCATGTCGGCGATTTTGGACCGGGGCACGGTGGCGTCCTCGAGAATGGTCGTCGGACGCAGGCGCGAAAGGGCGGCCAGCGCGCTGCGCCGCGCCGCCATGATTTTCTCCCCTTCCTCCGGCCTTTCGGCAACGCGAACCTCCAGAGCGCCTTCGTTGCGGCAAATGCGGGAAATGAGGTGCAGATCCCGGCGCACCTGCTCTTCCTCGCCGTCCTGCTCGATGGCCAGGATCGCCTTGGCGTCGGCGGGAAGGCCGACCCTGGCGAAGTCCTCCACCACGCGGATCGTGGCCTGGTCCATAAACTCCAGCGTGCAGGGGATGATCCGGGCGGCGATGATGCTGGACACCGAACGGGCCGCCCCGTACAGGTCACCGTAAACCGCGACCATGGCCAGGCGGAACGGCGGCTTGGGCACCAGCTTGAGGGTCGCTTCGGTGATGATCGCCAGGGTTCCGCCGGAACCGACAAGGAGCCGCGTCAGGTCATACCCCGCCACATCCTTCACCAGCTTGCCCCCGGTGCGGATCACGTCGCCGTTTGGCAGCACGGCTTCCAGCCCCAGCACGTAGTCCTTCGTCGTGCCGTATTTCAGCCCCCGCAGGCCGCCCGAGCCGAGGGCGATGTTGCCTCCCAGGGTGCAGATCACCATGCTGCTCGGATCCGGCGGATAGAAGAGCCCGATTCTTTCCGCCTCTTCGTGAAACGCCTTCGTGTTCAGTCCGGGCTGCACCGTAGCCGTAAGGTTCTCACGGTCGATCTCGAGGAGCCGGTTCATCCGCGTCATGACCATGACCAGCTCCCCTTCCCCCGGCACCGTTCCCGCGCACAGATTGCTGCCCGCTCCGCGGGTGACCACGGGAATGCGGTATTCGGAGCACACCTTCATGATTTCCGACACCTGCCAGGTCGCTTCCGGAAACACGACCCCGGCCGGTTTGGTCCGGTATGCCGGCGTCGCGTCGTAACTGTACGACACCCTTGTCTGCTCGTCGTCCCTGAATCCCTGCGGTCCCAAAATGTCCATGAGCCGCTTGCGCACCGGTTCCTCCAACACCTGTCCAACCTCCGCCGCAAAGTGAAATGGGGTTTGACATTTCCTCCGATTCATCATGTCATCGGATGACTTTTTCATGTTATAATTAAAACATTCCGACGGTCCGCTGTAAATCGGTCCAGCGGCACAAATTTCGCCGTTTCCGGGGAGGCTGGTCCGGCATGAACGTTCGCAAAACCTACGAATTGGTGGCCGATTCGATCCGGGAAAACATCGAAAAGGGAACCTGGCCGCCGGGAACGAAACTGCCGTCCGTGGAAAAGCTGGCCCGGCGGTACCAGGTGGGGCGGTCTTCCGTCCGGGAGGCGCTCATGGCGTTGCAGGCCGCCGGTCTGGTGCAGGTGCGCCACGGAGGAGGCACCTTCGTGCGGCAACCTGAAGAATTGTCCCGCACCCCGCCTTTGGTCACCGACGCCGGGCGCCTCGGACAGTGGCTGGAATTCCGCCGCATCCTCGAAACGGAAAGCGCCCGTCTGGCGGCGCTGAGAAAGTCTGCGGCGCAGATGGAAGAAATTCGCGCCGTGCTGGCGGAAATGGCGCAGGAACAGGACGAAGCGGCGTTGGAACTGGCCGACCGGCGATTCCACCTGCTCATCGCCCGGGCGTCGGGCAATTCGTGGATTCACCACGCCCTGGAAAACGTGTTCGCCTCGATGGGAAGTGCCATGCGGGAAAGCCGGCGGCTGTGGCTGTTCGGGGAACAGGCCGAGGCGGCCCGTCTGCTCGAAGAGCACCGTGCGATCCTGGAGCGGATCGAAGCCGCGGATACGGACGGCGCCGCCGAAACGATGGAAGGCCACCTGGTCAAGGTGGCCCGGACGTTGCAACGGTTGTTTCAAGACTCGTAAGCCTGATCGGTCCGTTGTCCGCCAGTTCTTCTTCCACCAGCCGGCGCAAGGTTTTTTCGTCAAGTCCCCGCTGACAGAACCGAAACTCCCGGCCGGTCTGCCGACGCGTGCGGTCGACGATTTGCCCCAGATGATAACCGGTGTGCTCCATGAGATGGAGCAGCGAATGCCAGTCCGCTTGCTCCGGGGGCGTCCGGGAAATCGTCTCCTGAAAATCGCGAAAGGTCTTCTTGATTTCTGCGATCAGCACGTCCGCCGGAATGCGGCGGTTCGGGAAAAACTCTTCAATGCCGCGGGCAAACGCGACGCCGGGATGGACCAGCCTTTCCGCAAATCGCCTCACATGCTCCAAAATGTGAATGGAAAGTCGATTCCGGGAGGGAACGGAAGCGAAAAAAGAAGCGCGAATCACTCCGCGCCCGCGTGCTTGCGCAAAATCCCCGCCAAATCGCGGTTCACGACGCACTGTTTGAAAGAAAACGACCGCAGGATCTCATCCAGTCTTTCCTCCGACAATCCCTTGAACAGCCTGGCGTACTCCGGCTCCAACAGGGTCGCGGCGTAGACGCAAAGGACGTGCTGCATGAGCGCCCGCCGGTTGAACCCCGCATGGATCGACGGGTCGATCGCTTCCCGGAGGTATTCCGCCACCCCCGACACCAGCTGCCGGGCCGCGGCCGCGGGCAGCCATTGCATCCAGTCGTCCGTCCCCAGCCGGTACTTTTTCTCGAGGAACGAAGCGATCCGTTGCATGTACTCCGACTCCGGATTCAGGGTCACGAGCCCCATGACGCCCACGTCCTTGTAGGTCCACGTCGTCCAGTGGGCGCCGTTTTCCTCGAAGACAGTGATTTGGTCGTCCATGGAACGGAGCCGGTCGGGCACTTCCTCCGCCGGACCGTTGTACACCGACCCGAATTCCCCTACAAGCAGCGGCACGTTGTGCGTTTTGGCAAACACCGTCCCTTCGTGTTCCAGGAACGCTTTTCGCTGCTGCTCCATGTCCCAGTGGATACCCTGGATCGCGTCGGGATTGTTCGGGCGGATTACCCCCGGGTACGGGCCCGGGCCGAAACCCGCGGCGTGATAGTTGTGGCTTTGATAGACGAGATTTTCGGCGAAGGGCGCATCCAGTCCCTCAAACCGGCGGGAGTATTGGTCGCCTTCCAGAAAGATGATGTGTTTGGGGTCCACGGAACGGATTTCTTCCACGGCCTTGCGGTAGATGCGGTTCATCCGTTCCCAGTCGGGCTTGTAATTGGCGTAAAAGGTGTGCGGATAATCGCCGAACGGCGTGTTCGTGCACGGCTCGTTCATGAGGTCGTAACCGGCGACCACCGCCCGGTCCCGGCAGCGCTCCGCGATGGCCCGCCACAGGGCGAAAAACCGCTGCTGGCAGGTGGCATCATGCCAGAAAAAGCTGTGGCGCGAAGCGTTGTCCGAATGCCAGTGGGTATTCTGGTACCCCTGCACCGCGTGCATGTCGATGATGGCGTAAACGCCGTATTTTTCACACAGCCGGAGCGCCTCGTCCAGACGGCGGAACCCCTCTTCCTTGTACACGTACGGGCGCTCGTCGTCCTCGAACCGGCGGTAGTTGACCGGCAAACGCACGCAGTTGAGCCCGTTTTCTTTCAGAAAGCGCACGTCATCTTCGCCGAAAAAGTAGTCCAGCATCCGCTCGAAGAAGAAATGCGCTTTCGCTTCTCCCAACGCTTCCTTCATCGCGTGGCGGACGGTCTGGTCCGTGCCCGCATAGCCGTTGATAAAATTTTCCATATTCATCCAGCCGCCGATGTTCGTGCCCCTGAGACGAACCTCCCGGCCGGTGCCGGCCCCCACGATTTTGCCGTTTTTCACTTCCAAGAACTCCAGGGTTTCCATCGCTCCCTCGCTTCCTTTCCTCCGTCATGGTTGTCCATTCTTGGCGATCCATTCCCGCCCGTCCATGTTCGGGCGTCCTTCCCGGCGGACGTCAGCCCTTCACCGCTCCCGCGGCGATCCCTTTGACAACCTTCTCCTGCGAGATGAAGTAGGCGATCAGCAACGGCAGCGTTCCAAGGGTCAGCGCGGCCATGATGCCCGGCACGTTCACGGAGAACTCGCCGTAAAATTCCCGCAACCCCAGGGGAAGCGTCATTCGCCCGGGTGTCGTAATCAGCACGAGAGCGAAGACGAATTCGTTCCAAATATGAATAAAATTGTAGATGGTCACTGTCGCGACGGCGGGTGTCAGCAGCGGAAACACCACGCCGGCGAACAGGCGCGTCCGGCCCGCCCCGTCCATGACCGCCGCTTCCTCCAGTTCCGTGGGAATTTCCCGGGCAAATTGCGTCAGGATGATCACCGACACCGGCAGGCTGAAAGCGATGTACGGCCCGAGCAGAGCCCACAATTGGTCGTAGAGCCCCATTTCCCGCGTCAGGATATAAACGGGAATCAGCGTGGTATGGACCGGGATCATCATGCCCGCGATGAACAGGAAGTACAGCGGACGATTCAGCCGGAAACGGATGCGTCCAAGGCAGTAGCTGACCATGCTGGCCAGCAGAACGATCAGCACGACGCTGACGATGGAAATCACCAGGCTGTTGAGGAAGTAGCGGATGATGCCGAGCTCCACCACCAGCCTGTAATTGGCGAAAGTGTACGCGTCGATGAGGGATGTCGGGTTTTTGAAAAAGTTTTCCTGCGACTTCAGCGAAGTGCCGATCATGTACAGATACGGATATCCCGCGACCAGCAGCCAGGCGACGGCGAGCAGATGCAGCAGCAAACCTTTGGCCACTTTCACGGCTCAGGCTCCCCCCCTCGCGCGGTAACGGTCCAGCGAAAGAATCGTGACCGCCACAATAAAAGAGAGAACGAACATGCAGGTGGAAATCGCGCTGGCGAAGCCCATGCTGAACTGCCGGAAAGCCTGCTTGTACATGTACGTGGCCATCAGCTCGGTGGCGCTGTCGGGACCGCCTTCGGTCATGACGTAAATGAGGTCGAAGTATTTCAGCGATCCGATGGTCGAAAGCACGACGGCCGTGACCAGCGTCGGCACGAGGAGCGGCAGCGTGACGCGGGTGAAGCTTTTCCAGGGCGTGCACCCGTCGATGCGGGCCGCCTCCAGCAGCTCCTCCGGAATCCCCGCCAGCCCCGCGCGCAACAGGATCATGTAGAACGGCGCAAACTGCCAGCAGATGACGGCGATGACGGAGCCCATCGCCGTGGACGGTTCGCCGAGCCAGCTCCGCTGCAGGGAAGCGAGCCCGATGTCGGCCAGCGCCCGGTTCAGAATGCCGAACGTCGGGTTGTAGATGAACATCCACATGATGGCAATGGCTACCGTGGACATGAGAAACGGAAGGAAATACACCGTCCGGAAAAACCGCATGCCCTTGATCTTCGACTGCAAGAGGAGCGCCAGGGCCAGCCCGAGCGGAATTTGCGTCAGGACGGATGCGAAAACCAGCAGGACGTTGTTGCCGAGCGACCGGTGAAAGATGCGGTCCCGGATCAATTTGGCGTAGTTTTCGAGTCCGATGAAGGTTTTCGTGTTCTCGATTCCCGTCCATTCGAACAAGCTGTAAAAAAAGGTGGCGAAAATCGGATAGATGTTGTAAACGGTGTACACAAGCAGGGCGGGACCAATGAAAACGCACAAAAAGAGTCCCTTGTCCAGTCGGTTCCGTCTGCGGATGCGGGACGCGTCGCCGGTCATCTGCCGGTTCACCCCCGGAATCGGATTGAAAAAGAAGGGAGGCGATCCGCCGCCGCCTCCCTGGCGCGCAAGTCCCCATCGTCACCGGTCGAGAATGCGCTTGGCCGCTTCTTCCATTTGCCGCGCCGCTTCTTCCGGCGTGATGGTTTTTCCGAACAGCGCCTGCGTGGTGTCCTTGTGCAGTTCGGCCATTTCCGGCGGCAAGGTCTGGTCGTAGAACGGCTGGAGGAATTGGGCCTGTTGCAGGAATTCGTTCATCATCACGGCGAACTTGTCTTTGTACTCGACGCCCTTCACCGCCGTGACGACCCCCGCCTGATCGGCGAACTTCTGGGCCAGCTCCTTGGAGGTAAGCGCCTTCAGAAGCTCGACGGCTTCATCCGGATATTTCGTCTTGGACGAGACGGAGAACACCGGAGACACGCCGCCGACCAGATCCGTCGCGTTGCCGGCGCCGCCTTCGACGGCCGGGAAGGGGAAGATGCCCAGCTTTTCTTCGAATCCCGGCATTTCCGAACGGACGTTGGTGACGTAGGACGAAGTTTGCAGTTCCATCACCGCGTTTTCCGTGTAGAGGAATTGTCGGGACTGGCCGGTGTCGTAGTCCAGGCCGTTGAAGCCGTTGATGAACGCGCCGCGGTCGACCAGCTGCTGGATCAGTTCGCCGGTCCGCACGTACGCCGGGTCGTCGAAGCCGCGTCCCTTGCGTTCGAACGCATCCATGAAGATGTCCGAACCGCCGACCCGGTTGGCGATGTAGATCAGCCACAGGGCGCCCGGCCATTTGGTCTTGTTCGCCATGGCGATGGGCGCAATGCCCTGCGCCTTGAAGGTGTCGACGATGCGGAGCAGGTCGTCGAACGTCTTCGGCGGCTCCAGGTTGTTTTTCTCAAACATTTCCTTGTTGTAGAAAAACAGCGTCAGCGACATGGCGAGCGGAGCGCCGTAGATTTTGCCGTCGAAAGTGGCGATGTTGATGGCCGCCGGCAGGTAGTTGTCCGGATCGATCCTGCCGGTCAGATCCATGACCTGTCCGGCGTTGACGAATTCTTTCAGCCAGCCGCCGCCCCAGCTGTGGAACAGGTCCGGCGGGTTGTTGCCGCCCATCGCCACGGGAAGTTTGGTCTTGTACGTGTCGTTGGGGATCTGCACCGCTTCCACTTGGATGTCCGGGCGGGAGTTCATGAATTCCCGGACGGTTTCCTCGATGAGCTCCTGCCGCTTGCCCGTGTCGATGAACCAAAGGGTGAGCTTCTTCTTCTCCCCGGTTCCCGAAGCCGAAGAGCCCAAAGACGGCTGATCCGGCGACGAGGACGACGCGGTCGGGGAAGAAACCGAACCTCCCCCGCTTCCTCCGCCGCAAGCCATCAGCGGCACCAGCAAGAAAACGCATACAAAAACAGACAACCACTTTTTCACGACCGTCAAGATCCCTCTCCCCCTTCTGACAAATTCCGGCTTGATGATAGCACATGCCGAAATGCCAAATAAGTCGGAAAGATTAGAGAAAATACCATTTTGATTGGATTGCGCATGTCAGCGTTTTCAAAATAAGATAAGATAGGAGTGGCGGAAGATTTCAAGACTGGAATGTGGCAATCATGCGGCAGCTTGCATCCGTTTTGGCGCTCAACCGCACCCGTACGCAAATCTTTCTTGGTTTTCTGGTCGTGATGGCGGTCGTGCTTTCGGTGTCGGGCGGCTATCTTTATCGGAACGTCTCGGCGCTGATCCTGGCCAACGCCGAGGCGCAGGTCGGCGCAACGGCCAACCAGGTCAGCGCCCGGCTGGACGCCGTTCTGGCGGAGGTGGACACCCTCACCCTGCAGCTGGCCATGGACCCCCGCGTCCAGAAGATTTTGCTGAATGCTTATTATCAGAGGCCGATCACGCTGGACGAACGGCTGTCTTTAAGGCCGATCATCGACAACCTTACGGCCTTTTCCTGGGCGATTCAGTCCATCGAGCTGTACGCCGGCTACGATCCGCTCTATCCGCTGGATCTGCCCCGGCTGCATGAACGGGTGGGCGAGGAAGCCATCCGCATGGCGGACGAACGCCATGGGCCGCTGGTCTGGCGCGGACTTGCCCCGCCCAACGCCAACCATCTGCTGGCCATCCGGCAGGTGCCCCTTGAAGAGGAAAAACTGAGAGGCGGCGGCTATGTGGTCGCCTGGGTCCGGCCGACGATCCTGGATTTCATCCGAATGGAATTTTCGTCGCCTACCGGCCTTCTGGTGCGGGTTTACGACGAGAACGGAGCGGTGGTCGCGGAGAGCGATCCGGTGGCGTTCCGGGAAGCCGGATTGAATGAAGCCGTCTCCGATTCGGCGGATCTTGCGGGTCTTGGAGACGGCGGTTCCTATCTGAAAATCGAACGCCGATCCGCGGTCACGGGCTGGTCCATCGCCATCCTGGTCCCGAAGCAGGCGTTGACCGGCGGCCTGGAGCTGTTCCGGAGGGCGCTGGTTTGGTCCCTGCTCGTCGGTACAGCGGTCAGCATCCTGCTCGTGGCGTCGGTGTCCGGGATGATCACCCAGCCCATCCGCCGGCTGCGCCGAATCATGCAGCAGTCCCACACCGCCCTTCCCCGGAGGAACGAGGAAAGCTATTTCAACTTCGAAATCAACGAGCTCAACCGCGCCTACAACAAGCTGGTGTCCCAGCTCCATCACCTGGTCGATTCCGTGTACGAGAAGGAGCGCCTCAAAAACATCGCCGAGATCCGGATGCTGCAGGCCCAGATCAACCCGCACTTTCTGTTCAATACGCTGGATTCGCTGTACTGGAATCTGATCGCCCGGGACGAACGGGAAAGCGCGTCCATCGTCAACGCGTTTTCGAAGTTGTTCCGCTATTCCATCCATTCCTCCGTCGGCGGCGACTGGGTGACCCTCGCCGACGAAATCGAACACGTCCGGATGTACATGACCGTCATGAAATACCGGTTGCGGGACCGGCTGACGTGGCGCTGCCGGGTGGATCCGGAGTGCCTTGGGCAGCGGCTGCCCAAGCTGCTCATCCAGCCCCTCGTGGAAAACGCGGTCAGTCACGGCATCGAGCCAAAGCTGGGCAGGGGGCACCTTTCCGTGACGGTTCGCCAGGCGGCGGAAGAAAACGGTCCGTTGCTGGTCATACGGGTAAGGGACAACGGTGCGGGGATGGAACCGGAGCGGCTGGAAGCGGTGCGGGCCAAGCTGGACCTTACTCTGTCGCCCGCGGAAACGCCGGCCCGCGGCCTCGGGCTGTGGAATGTGCAACAACGGCTCCGGCTGTTCTACGGCGATTCCTGCCGTCTCGCGATCGACAGCGCTCCCGGCAAGGGGACGATCGTCACCATGAAACTGCCTTTCGGGGGACATGCGCCATGACGGACCATCCCTGCTTCATGCTCATCGTCGAAGACGAACCGGCCATCCGGGAAGGCTTGCTAAACACCATGAAGGCTTGGGGAGCGAAACAGCCCCATTTCTGGCAGTTCGCCGCCGCGTCGAGCGGGGTGGAAGGGCTTCGGATCGCCCGGTCCCGGCCGGTGGATCTCCTGATCTGCGATATCCGGATGCCCGGCATGAGCGGGATCGAAATGCTGGAGCAGCTGCGCCGGGAAAATTGCGACACGCCCGCCATCCTTCTCACCGGCTACGCCGAATTCGAATACGCGCGCAAGGCGCTCACCCTGGGCGTCGTCAATTATCTGCTCAAGCCGGTGAATCAGCTCCAGTTGATCGCAGCGGTGGAGGAAGCGCTGAAAGCGCGGCAAATCGGCGCACGCCGCCAGCGGGATGCGGAATCGTCCGCCGTGCGCCACGAAACGATCCGCCAGGCGCTGGCCTACATCGCCGAGCGGCTGGCCGATCCGAAATTCACGCTGAAGGAACTGGCGGATCACGTGCATCTCAACGCCAACTACCTGTCCGTGCTGTTCAAGGAAAACACCGGCATGACCTTCAGTGACTATCTCACCCGGCAACGGCTGAACCTGGCCAAACGGCTGCTGATCGGCACCGACAAAAAGATTTACGCCGTGGCCGAAGAAACCGGCTTCAGCACCGCCAAGTATTTCATCAAGGTGTTCCGGGAGACCGAAGGCGTGACGCCGAAAGAATTTCGCGCGAGCCGAAAAAGGGGCGCATCCCGCGGCGGCGAAAGTCTGCCCGGATCGTGAGGGGGTGCGGCGATGAAAAAGCTTCTGGCGCCGCTGGCCGCCTCGCAAGCCGTGGGATACGCGGCGCTCTTCGTGCTGACCTTCGCGCTGGCGGGGTATCTCATTTGGGGCGACCGGCCGCCGACGGGTTCAGGCGGGACGGGGGAAGTCCCCGCCGCCCCGGTCACGGTCACCCTGTGGGCCCAGGAAAGCGAAGACCGCAGGCAGGCGGGCCTGACCGCCAGTGTGGAGCGGTTCAACGCGTCGCAATCCGAAATTCGCGTCGTTCCTTATTTCTACAAGGAAGAATTGTATAAGACAAAGCTGAGGGTGGCGCTGGCGTCCGGAAAAATGCCGGATTTGTTCTACACCTGGCTTGGCCGGTCGTTCCAGCACAACATGGTGGAATCCGGCAGGGTGGCGGACCTCACCGACTGGATCGAAGGTCATCCCGGGCTGCGCCATTTGATCGTTCCGGACGCGCTGGACAAAGCGACGTATGGGGGCCGGATTTACGGCATTCCCCATTCCGTCTATCACGTCATCGTCTGGTACAACAAAAAAATGTTCACCGATTTCGGCCTGGCGCCTCCCGTGACCTGGGACGATCTGTTGGAAACCGTACGGGTTCTGAACCTGAACGGGGTTTCGCCCATCGCGGTCGCCGGCAAGGAACGATGGCCCCTGCTCAACTGGTTCGCCTATCTGGCCAACCGCATCGGCGGAAAAGAACCGTTCGAACGGGCGGTCAAGGGCGAAGGCGACTTCACGGACCCGTCGTTCGTCGAAGCGGCTCTTAAGCTGCGCGAGCTGGCGGAGAAAAGGGCGTTCATCCCGGGATTTTCCGGCATGACGTGGACGGAAGCGGAAGAGGCGTTTTTCGCGGGAGAAGCGGCCATGTATTTGCAAGGGGACTGGTCGGCGGAAAAATTCATGAGCCGTCCCGAAATCGGCTTTTTCCGTTTTCCCGACCTGGGCGGCAAAGGCGAGGTTACGCACTACTACGGCGGATACGGCGCGGGTTGGGCCATCGCCGCGGACGGCCGGGTGGAGGAAGCGCTGCGGGTGCTGGATTTCCTGCTCAACCCGGACGAATGGGCCGGTTTCGTCGCTTCCAACACCGCCCCTTCCCCCGTCGTCAACCGGATCGTGCTGCTGAGCGACACGCCCTCGCCCGTGCTGGAATATCTGCGGTACGTCCAGACGGACGCCACCGGCTATTTCGGCTATTACGACCAGGAGCTCGACCCGCGGCGCGCGCAACTCCTGATGGATGCGGTGGTGAAACTGGTCCACGAACCGAGCATGTCCCGGGAGGAAATCGTCGAACTGTTGCACAGCGTCCACTGAAGACGGATTCGTCAGACGAGCGGGGATCCGTGCAAATAGCGGGCCATCAGGCGCCGGGCCCGTTCCAGCGCCTCTTCCCGGGAATCGGCGGGCACGACAATCAGCAGCCCGGAATTTGCGTCCCAGGAACGCCCTCTTCCCCCGTCTAAGGTTTCGATATCTTCGTATTTCGCAATGACGAATTCGCGGAGATCACGCCCGGCGAACAGGCCGCCGTAGGAGTACAGGCGGGCGCGCTGGGAAAACGGAATATTCTCGTCGGCGTCATAGTAGGCGTATACGATCGGCCAAAAGTCGTCCTTTCCAAACCGGATCTCGATCTCGCGGGCGTTTTCGGGAACGGGAATCGGGTCGTTTTCGACTTCGAAAATGCCCTTGAAGGTGTGCGCGCCGAACAGGCTCCACCGGATGTTTCCGTCGAAACGGACGGTCACCGGCTCCACTTCTTCCTTGTTTTCAGCGCCCAGGCGAATCATCAGGCCTTGATGGATGACCGAATATCGGTGGGGAAACGCGTACTGCCAGAGGGTATACGCCGCCGCAGCGAACGCCGCGGCAATGAGCAGCGTGATGGCTGCTTTTTTGAAGGAAACCTTCCTTTTTGCTTCCATCCGCAAGATCACCCGCCTTGCTTTCGCGCTCCGTCGGCGGCGTTCACGCCGCATCCGTCGCGTCCTTTGAGGCGCCGGTCGCCGCCAAACGCCCGGTCCGGTCACCGCCGGACGCGTCCGATCGCCGCCGGTTCCGTTCATGCCCCCAGTCCGTTACCCGGCGATCGACCTTACACCGAAGCAAAGGATAGCATGAAATTCCGTCCCTCATCAATCCCGTTCCATGCAACCGGCGCACAGAATCAAAAATACCCGCCCCGTCGGGCGGGCGCCGGCCGGTCGGCCAATCGCGGCCGGCCGTTGCCGGCATCACGAATGCAGTCGGCGAAGCGCCGAATACGCGGCCCCGGCAACCCCCGCTTTTTGATTTTCCGTCGTGTAGATGATCGAGAGCCGATCGGCAGGGTAGGGCTTTCGGACATGCATTTTGATATACCGCTCCAGCTCCGCCTTCGGAAAACGGTCCATATTGACCACTCCGCCGCCGATGATGACGTGATCCGGATCCAGAATGTTGATTTCGGTGGATACCGCGATGGCGATCGCCTCAATAAAATCCTGAATCACGCCCGAACCGCCGTGCTTGACAAAAACATCCCGGATATCGGTATCCGGAAAATGCTTCCGGCAAATCTCCTGCAGCCTTTTCCCGGAGGCGTACAACTCAATGCAGCCGGCGTTCCCGCAGCCGCACGGATCATGGCGGTGCATGACGGGAATATGGCCAAGCTCCGCGGCCGTTCCGTTTTTGCCGCTGAGCAGTTTCCCGGCGATATAGATGGCGTTGCCCAGTCCGGTGCCGATATAGAAACCCGCAATGATTTCTTCATGAAAAAGATCAAGCCGTTGAATATCGTACAGCAGCAAGTGATTGACGTCGTTGTCCACAAAGATGGGAATCCTGAATTCCCGCTCCAGCAAATCGGCGATCGGCACCCGGTCAAAACCCGGCAGATTGGGAGACGAATAAATCGTTCGCTTGTCCTTGCTGATAATGGACGGAAAACCGATGGACAGGGCGATGAGTTCGTTTTCCCATTCGGCGCCGTACCGCTTGATCGAATCGATCAATTCCCGTACCGGATCCTTCGGATCTTCGTCGCCATACAGGGTTTGCGTCAGCACCATTCGAAAATCCCGAAGTTCGAGGTCCCTCGACACCACTCCCATCCGAATGTAGGTTCCTCCCACATCAACTCCCAGAACGTATTCCGCCCGCTGTGCTACCATGGAATCTCTCCCGTTTGTCTTACTTCGTCACATAACCGCCTTCATGGTGGAAAATCCTTGTCCGGAACGGCTCATCGACGGCCCTCTGATAGTTGTACCCCGATTGTGCGGGCCAGACGGAGAAAAAGACAAAAGGCTCCGCTTCGGAAACGTTGACCGTGCGATGTCCCCAGCCGCCCGGAATGTACGCCACCGTTCCCGGTTTCATTTCAATGGTGCGGGTTTCCGTACCCTTCTGCATGACCAGAACACCTTTGCCCAGGTACCCGACATAGATTTCCGCGCAGCTTTCGTCCTGGTGGTAATGCCCTTTGGTCATGAAGCATTCGCCGGCCACGGAACCGGGTTCGATGACGGTAAGGCAGTGTAACAGCTCGCCGGTCGTGTGGGGAACCTCCATCCGGTAAACGCGGTAAACCAGGGGGTTTCCTTCCGCTTCCAGCCGGGCCCGTTCCGCTTCATTGGCGAAATAGCCTTTCATGTCGGAAAGGCGGCGCTCCTCCAAATGCGTGTATCCTCGTAAAATTTTCCCGTCGAGATCAAGTTCCGAAAAAAACGGATGGGTAATCACGCCGGGTTGCCCCCCACTTCCCTATTATAGTGCTCCATCATCAGATCCCATGCCCGGTCCAGATCGGGATGCAGGCTGAAGAGTCCGGAAGTGCCGACAACAAACACTTCCGCCCCCGCCTCGGCGAGCATCCGGAACGTCCTGGCGTTGCATGAGCCGTCCACTTCGATCAGATACTTGTATCCCATGCGTTCTTTCAGGGCCTTCGCTTCCCGGATTTTCTCCAGCATTTCGGGAATGAACCGTTGTCCCGCGAAGCCCGGATCGACGGTCATGATCGTGATTTTGTCCAGCAGATGGATATAATGCCGAATGTAATCCAATGGCGTGGCGGGATTGAGGGCGACGCCCGGTTTGCAGCCCAGATCGAGGATGCGGTGAATCAGCCGGAACGCGTTGCTGTTGATCATTTCCGCATGGGGCGTAATGTAGACGGCGCCGGCTTCTTTCACCATATCGACAAAATCGGCGGGATTTTCCACCATCAGGTGGGCGTCCATCGGCACGCGCACCGCGTCCCTGATCTGCTCCATGAAAAACGGAGAAAGCGTAATGTTTCTTACATAATGCCCGTCCATGATGTCGATGTGCAACAGGTCCGCCCGCCGGTTGAACACATCCACCTGCGCCTTGATCTCCATCAGGTTCATGCACATCAGCGACGGGGAAAATTTGTGTTTCATCGCCGCATGTCGCCCCTTCTGCCGCTGCTGATCAGTTTGTCCAGGGTGACGGAGAGAATGATGAGCGTCCCCATCACGATCTGTTGATAGTAGGTCGGCACGCTCAGAATGTTCAAGCCGTTGTTGATGACGCCGATGATGAGTCCGCCCGTCACCACGCCCAGAATATGGCCCTTGCCGCCGAAGAAACTGGTGCCGCCGATGATCGCGGCCGCGATGGCAAACAATTCATAGCCGCTTCCCGCCATGGGTTCCGCGGCACCCAGACGGGCCGTCATCACCACCCCGGCGATACCCGCGCAAACCCCGGAAATGATGAAGACGATCAGGGTATGGAGCTTGATGTTGATGCCGGAAAACCACGCGGATTGCGGATTTCCTCCGATCGCGTAGATGTTTCTGCCCAACTTGGTTTTATTGGTGATAAACGTCAAAATGAGCGCGATGACGAGCGCGATGATGACCGGAATGGGGATTCTCCAGATCCATCCCGCGATGCCGTCCTTGAACCCTTGCGGAAGACCGAACACGGGCCGCGCATCGGAGATGATCAAGGTAATCCCCCGGTAAATGGAAAGGGTTCCCAGCGTAATGATGAAGGGATGAAGTCCGGTCCGGTTCACGAGAAAGCCGTTGATTCCGCCCAGCAGCGCCCCGAACAGGATGCCTCCGACGAGAATCGCCGGCAAAACCGGCATGCCCGACACCAGCAGCTTGGCCGTCACCATCCCGGTCAGCGCCATGATCGATCCCACCGACAAATCGATGCCGGCAATCAGGATGGTGAAAAAGACGCCGCATCCGATGAGGATCGTGATGGCGCTCTGGAGCACGACCTGGGTCAGGTTGTCCGCCGTCAGGAAATACTGCGGAGACAACACCCCCAGCACCATCACCAGCAGAATCAATATGAAAAAGGTCCCGTACCTGCTTGCAATGACCTGAACTTTTTGCATGACGGTTACTCCCTTTTAAGAAGTTGCAGCCAGCATGATCTTCTCCTCGGTCGCGTCCTCCGAGGTCAACACGGCCGTGATTTCTCCTTCTCTGAAAACAATGATGCGGTCGCAAATGGCCAGAAGCTCCGGGAGTTCCGACGATACGACCAGCACGCCCTTGCCTTCGTCGGCCAAACGCCTCAGGATGCGGTAAATTTCGCTCTTGGCGCCGACGTCGATCCCCTTCGTGGGCTCATCAAAAATGAGAAGCCGCGAATCGGCTGCCAGCCATTTGCCCACCAGCACCTTCTGCTGGTTGCCGCCCGAAAGTTCCGTAATGTTCTGGTCGTGGGAGTGAAATTTAATATTCAGCAGGGATTTCTGCTCCCGGGTAACCGCCTGTTCCATCTTTTTGTTGACCAGGCCCCAGGTTCCGTTTAGCCCGGCTTCTTTCAGCAGCTTGGCCACCGATACGTTTTTCCAGATTTCGAAGTTTTGGAAAATCCCCGCTTCCCTCCGGTTTTCGGTCAGCAGCCCGATGCCCAGTTTCACCGCGTGATAGGGATTCCGGATTCTCACTTCCTGACCGAACAGCCAGATGCGTCCCGTCTCGATCGGGTCGGACCCGTAGATCGCGTTCATCAGCTCCGTTCTGCCCGAACCGATCAGGCCGGTAAACCCCAAGATTTCGCCCTTGTAAAGCTCAAAGCTGACGTTGCGCACCTTGCGGTCCTTGCGTGTCAGATTTTCCACCTTCAGGATGACTTCCTGATTTTTGCGGGAAGCCTGCTGGGATTGGGTATATTTCTCCTTGAGCTCGCGTCCCACCATCATGAACACCAGATCGTCGGTGGTGACCTCCGAAATGTGCCGGGTTCCGACATATTTGCCATCTTTCAGGACCGTAACCCGGTCGCCGATCTCCTTCAGCTCTTTCAGCTTGTGGGAAATGTAGATAATGCCGGCGCCTTCGCTTTTCAGCTGGCGGATGATCGCGAACAGCTTCCGGGTTTCTTCCGGGGTGAGGGAGGAAGTCGGCTCGTCCATGATGATGATTCTGGCGTCCGCGGCCAGCGCCTTGGCGATTTCCACCTGCTGCTTTTCGGAAATGGAGAGTTGCTTGACGAGTTCCTTGGGCGATCGATTCAGCCCCACTTTGTCCAGCAGTTCCGCGGCTTTCTTCTGCATGGCGGCAAAATCGACCATGGGGAACCCCCATCTTTTTCGGGTCGGCAATTTGCCGATGAAGAGATTTTCGGCAATCGACAGTTCGTCGATCAGGCTGAGTTCCTGATAGATGATGCTGATCCTCTGCTCCGCCGACTGCCTGGGGGTCAAGCGGGTGAATTCCCGGCCGCTTACGCGGATGATTCCGGACGTCGGCTCATAGACGCCGCTCAGAATTTTCATCAAGGTCGATTTTCCCGCGCCGTTTTCTCCCAGAAGCACATGGACTTCGCCGGAATAAAGTTGAAAGGAAACCTGGTCAAGCGCTTTGACGCCTCCGAACTCCTTGGTGATTCCCTCCATTTCAACCAGACATTCCACTGCTTCTTCCCCTTTCTCCCGGTCCGCCCCGTCCCGGATGGGACGATAAAGTTCTTACGCAGATCAACGCGGTGCCGCGTTGATCTGCGTAAGGATATGACAGGGGGCCGGATTCACGGTTTTTGGATGACTTGGGAATCGACCATTTCCAAGATCGGTTCGAAATCGACGCTGAGCTGCACTTGCTTTTCGATGGCTTCCAGGACCATTTCCAGGCTCCGGGCGCCGATTTGGGCCGGGTCCTGGGCGACGGTGGCAAACAGTTTGCCGTTGTTCACCGATTCGACCGCTTCCGGCGTGCCGTCCGTTCCCACCACCAGCACCTGATCCGCTTTCCCCGCGTTTTCCACCGCCTGGAGCGCGCCCAGCGCCATCGTATCATTGGCGGCATAGATCGCCTTCAGGTTGGGGTGGCGCTGCAGCAGGTTGGAGGCGACGTCCAGCGCCCGGTTGCGGTCCCAGTCCGCCGGCTGGCTGTCCACCAGCGTGATGTTGGGAGCGCCGTTGAACACATCGGTCGCCCCTTGTTTTCTCGCTTCACCGGAGGCGTTGCCCGCTTTGCCTTCGATGATGGCCACTTCGCCGCCGGCTTCGCCCAGAGCTTCCACGATCGCCGTCGCTCCGTTGGCCCCGACCTTGACGTTGTCCGTGGTGATGAAGGCATAGACGTAGCCGCCCGCTCTTTTCAGCTCGTCCATGTCGATCTGCTCGTCGACATTCACCACATAAATGCCCTTTTCGTTGGCGCGCACCACGGCCGGAATGACGCTTACGGGAGACAGCGGGGCAACGCCGATGCCCTGGTAATCCTTGTTGATCACATCTTCGATGATTCTCACTTGACCTTGGATATCGTCTTCGGACTGGGCCGCAAAAATGTCGACCTGGATGCCGAGTTCCCGGGCTTTGGCTTCAATTCCCTCTTTCATGGTGACCCAGAACGGGTTGGACAGCGTTTTCAAGACCATGGCGATTTTGGGCTTATCCGGTTGGGCGCTTGCCGACGGACTGCTGCCCGTTTCGCCCGATCCTCCGGATCCGCCCGATCCGCCGGATCCGCCGGACCCGTCGGATCCGCCCGATCCGCCCGATCCGCTTCCGCAGGCGGACAAGACAAGGGCCAGCGCCATGAACAGGGTCAAGAGCGAAAATCCAATCTTTTTCTTGTTTTTCATGTCAATTCCTCCTTTTTTTGATTGGTTAATCGATTACTCAACCCCTACAGGACTCCTCTGCAATTCGTCCGCTCTGTTTGCTTGCCCGGCTTCCCACCTTTCCGAATCTGTCTCGGCGCCCGGCTTAGCGGCGGGTGGATTCGCGGCGGATCAATTGGACATCCATCGTAATAGGGGACGTTCTTCCAAACCGAGCACCGTGGATCATGTCCAGCAGCACCTCGGCGGCTGCACGTCCCAGCTCCCACTTGTTTTGGTGAATCGTGGTAATGGGCGGAGAAGTGAACTGGGTCAGACTGATATTGTCGTAGCCGACCAGTTTCACTTCTTCGGGCACGCGGATGCCGTGCTCCCTCAACGCCATGAGCGCCCCCACCGCCAGCCAGTCGGTGGCGGCAAAGATTCCGTCAAAGGGAAACCCCTGCCGCACCAGGGCGGACACCGCATTCCGAGATGCTTCCACATCTATGGGAATACGGACCACATAGGATTCATCAAGTTCAACCCCCCAATCTTTCAGTGCCTGCCTGTACCCGAGATGGCGCTGGTGCATGGTGGATACGTCGCGATAATCCCTGATAAGCACAATCTTTCTGCAGCCGGCGTTCAGCAGTTCTTCGGCGGCCAAATACCCCCCCTTGTAATTGTCCGATTCCACGATGACCGCCTGCGGGTCATCCGGTTTGCGGTCTATGCAGACAATGGGAAGTTTTCGGTTGATCACGGCATCGGGAAGCCCCGAATTGCCCGAAAGGTAGATCAGTCCGTCAACCCCTTTGGCCTCGAGGTCTTTTACATACTTTTTTTCCTGTTCGAGATCTTCGCTCGTGTTGCAGACAAAGACGGAATATCCGTTCGGAACGCAATAATTTTCAATGGCCAACACAATGCTCGCGAAAAATTCGTTGGTAATGTCCGGCACGATCACGCCAATGGTCTTGGACCGGTTGGTCCTGAGGCTTTTGGCCACCACGTTGGGACGGTAGCCGTATTGCTCGATCGCTTTCAGAACTTTTTTTCTCGTTTCTTCCGAGAAACGGCCGTTGTTGTTCAGAACCCGGGAAACGGTTGCGCTGGAAACCCCGGTGATTCGGGCGATTTCCTTGATGGTGATCTGCCGCATCCAATCACTCCAATGGGTAATCGTTTGCTCAATGCGTAATCGTTTACCCATCACATAAAAAGAGACGGATTTGTAGATCATTTTATACAAACCGCAAAGCCTTTGTAAAGAGAAAATCTTCGGCATGAGAACCGCTGCGGCGCGGACCGCGAAATGCCTGACGGACGGCATCTAGTGCGTTCTCGGAATCAGAAACGCCCGGTCGCATTTGTCGAAGCCGACGCGGGGGTAGTACTCCACCGCTTCAGGCGCGGAGACAAGGATGATGGCGACCTTTTCCCCCAGCCGCTCCCTGAGGAGCCGGACAAGCTCCCTTCCGATGCCCCGTTTCTGGTATTCCTTCCGCACCGCGAGATCGGAGAGATAGCAGCAATAGACAAAGTCCGTCAAAGACCTGGCGATCCCGACCAGCTTTTCCCCGTCCCAGGCGGTAAGGGTCAGGTTGGCATGCTCGAGCATCGCGTGGATGCGGTCCAGGTCGTCCACCGGACGCCGGATGCCGGAGCTGCGGAACACGTCCGCCACGTCCTCCGCCCGGACATCCGCGTTGAAGCGATAGGAAATGGACACGATTTGGCCTCCTTTTGGCAGAAAAAGATTTTTCCCGCGCCGGCCGGTACCGGAAAAAACGGAAATCACCGGCTTTTCAGGAAATGGTATCACGTTGCTTCTTCCGCATCAACCCCGCCGCGAAATTTTTCCCCTTTGCCTTGAGCAGCCAGATATTCGAGGTGCCGGAACCCCCAATCGCACATGGATTTCAGAATGGGAGCCAGGGTTTTCCCGTGATCGGTCAGCTCGTATTCCACCCGCGGCGGGAATTTCCGGGTAGACCGTCCTCCGGACCAGACCGTCCCGCTCCATCTCCCGCAGCTGGCTCGTCAGGGTTCCCTGGGTCACCTCCGGCAACAGGCGCCGCAATTCTCCGAATCTCTTGGTGCCTTCGTGGAACAGGATAAAAAGAATGAGCGGCTTCCATTTGCCTCCGGCGGCCTTTAGCGCCGCCAGAATCCCCTCTTTCGAATATCCGGTCCCCGTTCCTCCCGGCACGTTGCGCCCTCCTCTCTCAAGCAATATCTTAACATGACCACGGACCGCGGTTGGAAATTTTTTAACGTCCGCGATTGTCCGGCGAGCCCGTGCGGGGCCGGCCGGCGCGGAACGCACGGTATGGTTCCGGGTACCTTGGCCTGCACGCGGTACCGGGTATGTCCCGATGGACTTTGTACCATAAAAATGCGTACTTTTAAAAGATTGCCAGGTGCCTTAAGATGGTCCGGGGTGGTGCATATGGAGATTTCCCTGAAAGACAAAGTCGCGCTGGTGACGGGCGCAAGCCGCGGCATCGGCCTGGCGGTGGTCCGGGCGTTCGCGGAAGCGGGAGCGCACGTCGTGGCTTCGGCGCGCCGGCCGTCGCGGGAGCTTGCGGAGCTTGCGCAGTCGGGGCGGGTGATTCACGTGGCGGCCAACGCCGTCACCGCGGAAGGAGCCGAGCGGCTGGCGGAGGAAGCGAAAAGCCGGTTCGGCGCGGCGGACATCCTGGTCAACAACATCGGCGCGACCGACCCTCGCCGGGGCGCCGGGTTCCTCGCCATCACCGACGAGGAATGGGACGAAATGGTACAGGTGAACCTGATGAGCGTCGTGCGGACGACCCGGGCGGCGCTGCCGCTCCTTTTGAAAAGTCCAGCGGTAAGATGTCAAGTCCCTGATTCGTGAAAATTGGAAATTTTTTTGGCCTTAAAGCGCTCGAGTCAGGTAAATTGGCAACACCAAACTAAACCCAGTCGAAAATCAGGGTGATTTCCAGATTATAACTGGGAATTTGTTGAAGGATTTGGCAAAGGAGGCGTTACCCCTTCGCGTGATTCACCTTCCTTCGAGGCGTGTAGAGTTGGTCGTTGCGTAGCAGCGCATCGACCAGACGCACAAGTTTTCTTGCCGTTAAGACGAGGGCGCGTTTGTGTTGGTGCCTGGGCACTTCCTGATACTTCTTCCGGTAATACTCGCCGAATTCCGGTTCGCGGTTTTTCACCGAGTTGGCAGCTTCAACCAGGTAGTAGCGAAGGAATCGGTTGCCGGAACGAATGCGTTTGGTGTCTTCGGCCTCAAACGAACCGGACTGGTTGAGATAGTCGGCCAGATCCGCCACGTCCATCGTGGCGATGTCATCGAGGCTGTACTTTTCCGAGAGCATCTCCAGGATGGCGTGCCCGAACACCGAGCTTTCGACTTCGGACGTAAAGGCGTTGCACTTGTAGAACAGGTTCTGCAGGAAATACTGCTTTTCGCGCGTGAGGCTGTGGATCAGGTGGTACCGCATCCGGGTCAGCCTCTGCAGCGCGATGTACTGTTCCTGCATGACGATGGTGGTCGTCAGCCTGCCGAAGCGCAGACGGTCCGCGATGATCCAGGCGTCGAGGCGGTCGGTCTTGTCCAGGTCGGGATAGGCTTCTTTGAACTTGCTGATGAGTTTGGGATTGATGGTGAAGACCTTGGCGCCCAGTGCCTTGAGCGCTGGATCCTGGTGCAGGTACATCGCGGGATGCCAGCTGTAGACCGAAGTGGACTCCAGCCCGATGTGAATCTCGGAGGCGGAGAGCTTGTCCGCCGTGGCGACGATCCGGTCCCGCAGGTGGGAAGCGCCTTGCAAATCGTTCTTCACCTTGAGCGCATCCAGCTTCTCACCGTCCGGGTTCATCAAACACGCCTGCAGTTCTTGCGAACTGACGTCGATTCCGACAAACAGTTTCAAAAGCGAACGACCTCCTTTCCGTGAGGGGAATTCAGGGAACGGACTCTCCGGGATGCCTCCGGCGCGCTCGCCGATCGCTCACCCTCGCGTATGAGAACTCGCTTCGGGCCATGAGCTGCTCCCGGCGCTGCTCCGCCGGGCATGGGTTGCCGAAGGGGACAGCCAGCGGGTAAGAAGTTCAAACGAGTGCCGGAGAAACAGACTTTCGCATGTAGTCGAAGCTACAGGAGGGAGTCGAATTTCCCCGAATGGCCCCTGAGTACCATTGTCCGGAGGCATGCCGGAAAGTCCAGTCCCTGATGTGAAATTTTCAAAGAGCAAGCTGGAAATTTTGAAGGTGGCCTCCAGTCCCCGAGGAGACTGGAAATCGGCCAGGCAACTGCCTTCAAAAACTACTATACGAGGGGAGGGGTCATCGTGAACATTTCCTCGATGAACGCCATCCAGCCGGCTCCGCCGATTCCCGCGTACAGCGCCGTCAAGGCCGCGGTCACCAATCTGTCGAGAAGCCTGGCGGAAGAATTCGGCCCCCGCGGGGTGCGGGTCAACACCGTGGCACCGGGACCGACGAGGACGGCCATGTGGGACGGCGTTCCCGGCGACGCGCGGGAGCTGGCTTCCCTCTTCGGCATTACCCTCGGACGATTCGCGGAGCCGGAGGAGGTGGCCCGCCTCGTGGCGTTCCTCGCCTCCCCGCTGGCGTCGATGATCACGGGCGCGCACGTGGTCATCGACGGCGGACTGGTCAAGACGATCCATTGATTTGCGGATGATTTGCGGAAAGGAGACCGTTCCATGAGGCCAAGCCGCGGGGACGCTTCGAAAGGCGTCCTGTGGGTGTTGGGCGCGGCGCAGATGATGGTCCTGCTGGACACGTCCATCGTGCATGTGGCCCTTCCCAGCATCCGCGAAGAATTCGGAATGCCGCCCCATCTGCTGCAATGGACGGTGACCGCCTATGCGCTGGCCTTCGGAGGATTTCTCCTGCTGGGCGGACGCCTCGGGGATTTGTACGGACGGCGGCGGATGCTGACAACCGGCATGGCGCTGTTCGCGGCGGCTTCGGCTCTGGGCGGCTTCGCTCCGGACGTCGCGGTGCTGATCGCCGCCCGGACCGCGCAGGGGCTCGGAGCGGCCCTGGCGGCGCCCGCCGTGCTGGCATTGCTGGCCGCCCACTATCCGGAGGGGAAAGCGCGTCACCGGGCCCTCGGCATCCTCGGCACCGTGTCCTCCCTCGGATTCACCCTCGGTCTCGTGCTGGGGGGCGCGCTGACGACCATGCTGGGCTGGCGCTGGGTGTTTTTCGTGAACGTTCCCCCGGGGCTCGCGATTGTCTTGCTCGCCCCCGGAATGCTCAAGGAAAGCGGCCGGCTGCGGCAGCCCCTGGACGTCCCCGGCGCCGTCACGGCCACGACGGGTCTGGCGCTCCTCGTTTACGCCTGTTCGTCGGCCGGCGCGGGGACAAAGACCGCTGCCGCCTGGGGCGCTCTGGCCCTCTCGGCCGCTCTGCTTCTTGCCTTCGTCATCGTCGAATCCCGCCGCGCGGCGCCCCTGGTGCCTCTTGCACTGTTTCGCAACCGGACTTTCACGGCTGTGCTGAACGCCGGCGGCGCGTTCGGCGCGATCATGGGAACGTCGATTTTCCTGCTCACACTTTATTTGCAGGAAAGACTCGGTTTCAGTCCGTTGCGGACGGGATTAGCCTTTCTGCCGCAGGAATGCGTGGTGCTTCTGGCCTCGCCTCTTGCGGGCCGCGCCGTCGGCCGATTCGGGGCGAAGGCGGTGCTGGCCGGCGGCATGGGTTTTTTCGGCGCCGGCATGCTGACGCTGTCGGGCCTGTCCGCCCAGGGTGATTATTGGAGAACGGTAATTCCCGGGCTGCTCTTCGTCGGTTTGGGCGTCTCTTGCGTCATCGTGGCGGGCGCCGCCGCGATCACCGCGGCCGTGGATCCCGGACGGCAAGGCCTTGCCTCCGGCCTTTGGAACACCGCGCCGCAGATCGGCACGGCGGTCGGGCTGGCGGCGCTGGTGGCGCTGGCCCGCCTGCAGGGAGACGGCGGGCTGGATCCGGTACACGCGTTCGGGATGGACATCGACGCAGGCGCTCCTGCCGGCGGCAAGGAAGGCGTGACGGAAGTCGGTCCGCCGGAGGGGGCAACGGGCGTGTCAATGGCCGGATTCCGGGCGGCGTTCCTCGCCGCCGCGTGCATCGCGGCCGCCGGATTGGCCTCCGTGCTGGCCGGAATGAAAACCAAAGCCGCCCAAACTTCCAGGCAAAGACGCGGGAAACCGGGCGAAGCCTCCCGCCGGGCGGGGAACGGATCCTGACGGCCGGTCGGCCGTTCGCGTGGAAATCCTCCGGCAACGATTCCGACTCGGACTTCCCCCGGGCCGCTCCATCGTGTACAATGCTAGAAGTGCAAACAACCCTACAAGCGGCCCGGGCGGAAGCGCCCTTGCGCCGCCGGAAAGGAGACCGTATCAACCATGCACTATGTAGCCATTCTCACCATCGTTGACGCGGAATTGAACGCCAAGGTGCGCCCGGCCCATCTCGAGTACATCAACCGGCTGTACAAGGAAAACAAGGTGGTCATGGCCGGCCCGTTCACGGACGGAAAAGGCGGCATGGTCATTTACCGCGCCGAATCCCCCGAGGAAGCCCGGCGCCTCGCCGAGGCCGACCCGGTGGTGGCCGAAGGCGCGCGTACGCTGGAACTGCGCGAATGGAATCCGCTGCAGCTCCCGCTCTCCTGAGCGGAGCTGACAGGCAAAAAAGTTCCGCCCGCCTTCAGGAGCCGGGCGAAAATCGAGTAGAAGGGGGCGGCTAGCCCCCGTCCTCTCACACCACCTGGCATGCGGGTCCGCACCAGGCGGTTCCGAAGAGTTAACGAAATGCCAGGTAACATTCAAGCATGCTGACCAGCCCTTGCGCCTGAAAATATCGGGTGTCAAGGGCGTTGTTCAGGTTGCGGGACATCTCCCATGGCCCCCGGCGTGAGTTCGCCATCATATGGACGAAGTGTTCC
>Ga0207844_100039_pt1 | contig 118346 bp, 112 predicted proteins | sample CeladaPassaB1F10_FD_187487 | JGI IMG/M metagenome (GOLD analysis project Ga0207844, IMG submission 187487) | Cellulose-adapted microbial communities from the Joint BioEnergy Institute, USA - Passage B1F10 (SPAdes) (version 2) | ecosystem: Engineered > Bioreactor > Continuous culture >... | reverse complement strand
GGTCAGGCTTGCGCCCATTGCCGAAGATTCCCTACTGCTGCCTCCCGTAGGAGTCTGGGCCGTGTCTCAGTCCCAGTGTGGCCGTCCGCCCTCTCAGGCCGGCTACGCATCGTCGCCTTGGTGGGCCATTACCCCACCAACTAGCTAATGCGCCGCAGGCCCCTCCGCAAGCGGCGGCTCCTCACCGCCCTTTTACGAAACCCTCATGCGAGAGCCCCGATTATCCGGTCTTAGCGCCCGTTTCCGAACGTTATCCCGGTCTTGCGGGCAGGTTACCTACGTGTTCCTCACCCGTCCGCCGCTCGACCGCCAAACGCCCAAAAGCGCCCAGCGGCTCCGCTCGACTTGCATGTATTAGGCACGCCGCCAGCGTTCGTCCTGAGCCAGGATCAAACTCTCCATCGCTGTTGTCCGTCTCTTCAAAAGCGCCGGTCGCAAGCGACCCTCCTCGGAATCGCCCCTCACCCGGTTCGCGTTGCAGTTTTCAAAGAGCCAGTACCCTCCGCCACGCGCCCCCGCGCGGCGACGGCGTTTTTCAATATAGCACATCCCCGCGCGTAAAGTCAAGGGGTCGGCGAGCGGGAAATTACTTTTACAATATACAGATTTCGTTCCGTCGCCAGATTGACGAAAACGCCGCCGACGTTGACGATCGGCCGGGTCGGCTCCCGCCGGTCGGCGAAGACGATATCGCCGACGCGGCCGTCGCTCAGCTGGACCGTCGTGCCGACTTGAAGATCGGTCACGCGACGGATGAACGCCAGCACAATTTTCGGATTCAGTTTGCCGAACGACTGACGATACAGTTCTTCGACGACGACGAAAGGCGACTCCGCTTTCCGGTATTTCCGATCGCTCGTCATCGCGTGAAAAACGTCGGCAACTGCGACGATTTTGGCATACGGATGGATCCGCTCCTTCGTGACGCCCATCGGATAGCCCGATCCGTCTTCCCGCTCGTGGTGTTGGAGCGCGCACAGTTTGACGCCGCGATTCAGCGCGGCGATCGGCTGCAGAAGTTGATAGCCGAGAATCGGATGCTTTTTGATTTCTTCCATTTCTTCTGGTGTAAGTTTTCCTGGTTTTTCTAAAATATGTAGGGGAAGCTTGGCGTTGCCGATATCGCGCAACAAACCGGCGAGGGCGACCTGAACGCGCTCTCTTTCGGATATTTCGTCGAGATGCACGGCAATCTGATAAGACGTCAGCGCGACTTCCACGCTGGAACGCCAAACGGCGTCTTCTGCCTTCTTTCTGTCCTTCTCTCCCGAAGGCGAAAGGATGTGGTATTCGCCGATATGTTCGAGAAGTTCCTCCAGATTGCCGCGCAGTTCACCGATCGGGATCGGTTCGCCGCACCGCACTGCGTCGAACGCTTTTTTCAGTGTCCGCACCGTTCGGTCGAACGCTTCCTGAAACGGCGACACGGTCGGTTCAGGCTCCGGTTCGACGACGGAAACCGGCAGTTCTTCCCCCTCGTCCAACACCTGCACGGACGGTATGAGAAACGCATCTAAAATCTCGATTTCTCTCGCCGTCATCCGCTGTCCCCGGCGAAACAGGACGCTGCCGAACTTCGTCAGCACGTCCTCGGCGAGCTGATCGCCGGGCTTGACCTGGGATACGGGAATCGTCCGCATGAAGGGTCCCGCCTCCGCTGTAACGGGGTTTTGCGCTGCTGCCGCCCGCGGCGTTCGAACGGTTGCTGCGGCGCGGCCGGTTTCTCGTCAAGTTCGGTCGTCCGACGTCGGAACGGAGTTTTTGCCGGCTGATGCCACGGCGGCGACTTCGTCGTCTTCACGGATTTGGATCAGTTTGACGCCTTGCGTGTTGCGGCCCATGGAGCTGATTTCCGATACGGCCGTACGGATGACGGTGCCCGACGCGGTGAGGACAATCAAATCGTCGTCTTCACGCACCATTTTCAGTGCGACGACGCGGCCGTTTTTCGGCGTCACGTTCAGCGTTCGGATTCCTTTGCCGCCGCGCGCCTGCTGCCGGTATTCGGACGCCGGCGTGCGCTTTCCGTATCCTTTGGACGTTACAATCAGCACGTCGTCGTCCGGCCGCACGACATCCATGCCGATCACCTCGTCGTCTTCGGACAGCTCGATGCCCTTGACGCCGCTAGCCGTACGGCCCATGGCGCGAACTTCTGCCTCGGAAAAGCGGATCGACATGCCTTGTTTGGTCGCCAGCATGATTTCACTGTCGCCGTTCGTAAGCCGGACATCGATTAAATCGTCGTTATCGCGTAACGACAAAGCGATCAGACCCGTGCGGCGGATGTTGGCGAACTCCGCCAACGGCGTTTTCTTGACGAGGCCTTGCCGCGTCGCGAAAAACAAATACCGCCCTTCGTCGAACGACGCGACGGGGATGACCGCGCGGACGCGCTCGCCGGGCTCGATCTGCAAAAGATTGATGATCGGCGTGCCGCGCGCCGTTCGGCTTAAGTCGGGAATTTCGTAAGCTTTCAGCACGTAGGCCTTCCCGCGGTCGGTAAAGAAAATAAGCGTTCGATGCGTTTCGGTGACGAGCAGATGTTCGGCAAAGTCTTCTTCTTTTGTCTCGATGCCGATGACGCCCTTGCCGCCGCGGTGCTGGGAGCGATAAGCGGAAAGCGGCAGCCGCTTAATATAGCCGGTGCGCGTGATCGTCACGACGACGTCGTCGCGCTGGATCAAATCTTCTTCCAAAATGTCGTCTTCGACGTCGACGATCTCCGTTCGCCGCGCGTCGCCGTACTTGTCGGCAATCTCGGCGAGTTCGTCGCGGATGATGCCGAGCACAAGCCGCTCATCCGCCAAAATCGCCCGATACTGTTCGATATTCCGGATCAGTTCGCGGTATTCCTCCTCGATTTTTTCCCGCTCGAGGCCAGTCAACCGCTGCAGCCGCATGTCCAGAATCGCCCGGGCCTGTTCTTCAGTCAGGCCGAATCGGTTCATCAGGCCGTCGCGCGCTTCCTCGACCGTTTTCGACGACCGGATGAGCGCGATGACTTCGTCGAGACGATCGAGCGCGATCCTCAGGCCTTCGAGGATATGCGCGCGCGCTTCGGCTTTTTTCAGGTCATGGGCGGTGCGCCGACGAATGACGGTCTGCTGGTGCCGCAAATAATAAACGAGAACGTCGCGCAGGCTGAGCACTTTCGGCTCGCCGTCGACGAGCGCGAGCATGATGACGCCGAACGTCGTCTGAAGCGCCGTATGCTTGAACAACTGGTTCAGGACGACATTCGGGTTCGCGTCGCGGCGCAGCTCGATGACGACGCGCATGCCGCTTCTGTCGGATTCGTCGCGCAGATCGACGATACCGTCGATCTGCCGGTCGCGGACGAGCTCGGCGATTTTTTCGATCAGTTTGGCCTTGTTGACTTTGTAAGGCAACTCCTTAACGACGATTCTGTATTTTCCTCCTGATTCCTCCAGTTCTGTTCTGGCACGCACGGTGATCGTACCGCGGCCCGTCTCGTACGCCTGCTGGATGCCTTTGCGCCCGAGAATGAGACCGGCGGTCGGAAAGTCCGGCCCTTTGACGAACTTCATCAGTTCGGTGCTCGTCGCGTCGGGATGGTCGATCAGGTAATGAAGACCTTCGACGACTTCCCGAAGGTTGTGCGGCGGAATGGCAGTCGCCATGCCGACGGCGATACCGTACGAGCCATTGACGAGAATGTTCGGAAACCGCGACGGCAATACCTCGGGCTCCGACTCTTCGTTGGAATAATTCGGCCGAAAGTCGACCGTGTCTTTCTGAATGTCGCGGAGCATTTCCATGGCGATTCTCGAGAGCCGCGCTTCCGTATAACGCATCGCCGCCGCCGCGTCGCCGTCGACCGACCCGAAATTGCCGTGCCCGTCGACGAGCATGTAGCGATACGTGAAATCCTGCGCCATGCCGACCATCGTCTCGTAGACGGCGGCGTCACCGTGCGGATGGTATTTGCCGATCACTTCGCCGACGATGCGGGCCGACTTCTTGTACGGTTTGTCCGGCGTGACGCCAAGCTCGGACATCGCGTAGAGAATGCGGCGGTGGACGGGCTTGAGCCCGTCGCGCACGTCAGGAAGCGCACGGCTGACGATGATGCTCATCGCGTAGTCGAGAAACGACGTGCGCATTTCGGTGACGATATCTTTATCTTTAATGCCCGGATGGTTCACTCGTTCGGCCATGGAAACCTCCTCGCCGCTTTCGTCACACGTCTAGATTTTTAACGAATCTGGCGTTCTGCTGAATGAATTCGCGCCGCGGTTCGACGTTGTCGCCCATCAGGATGTCGAAAATCATGTCCGCCTCAATGGCGTCTTGAATCGTCACTTGCAGCAGCGTTCGGCTTTCGGGGTCCATCGTCGTTTCCCACAGCTGCTGCGGGTTCATTTCGCCGAGCCCCTTGTACCGCTGGACGACGACTTTCGCTTCTTCCCCACCCATTTCGGCTAAGATTTGATCCTTTTCTTTTTCACTGTAGGCGTAGCGCACGACTTTGTTCTTCTCCAGCTTGTAGAGCGGAGGTTGAGCGATATAGACGTAGCCGGCTTCGATCAACTTCCGCATATAGCGATAAAAAAACGTCAGCAACAACGTCCGGATGTGCGCCCCGTCGACGTCGGCGTCGGTCATGATGATGATCTTGTGATACCGCGCCTTCGAAAGGTCGAAATCTTCACTGATGCCCGTGCCGAGCGCGGTGATGATCGCGCGGATTTCGGAATTGGACAAAATTTTGTCGAGACGCGACTTCTCGACGTTCAAAATTTTCCCTCTCAAAGGCAAAATAGCTTGAAAATGTCTATCCCTTCCCTGCTTCGCCGACCCGCCCGCCGAGTCGCCTTCCACGATGTAAAGCTCACAGATGGAAGCGTCGCGCGAGGAACAATCGGCCAACTTGCCGGGCAGTGAGCTGATTTCCAGCGCGTTTTTCCGCCTCGTCAACTCGCGGGCTTTCCGCGCCGCCTCTCGGGCTCGCTGGGCTTGAATGGCTTTTTCAAGGATTTTTTTCGCAACATGAGGATTCTCGTTCAAAAACTCCTCAAACTTTTCGGCAAACAGCGATTCCACGGCACTTCGCGCTTCGGAGTTGCCGAGTTTCGTTTTCGTCTGTCCTTCGAATTGCGGCTCACGGATCTTGACGGAAATGATCGCCGTCAACCCTTCGCGTACGTCGTCGCCGGTCAGATTGGCGTCCTGGTCGCGAATGGCGTTCGTTTTGCGCGCATAGTCGTTGACGACGCGCGTCAACGCGCTTTTGAATCCGGATTCGTGCGTGCCGCCTTCTTGGGTGTTGATGTTGTTGGCGAACGAATAAATGTTTTCCGTAAAGTCTTCTGTATATTGCAGCGCGATCTCGATCTGGATGCCGTCTCGTTCACCGGCGATGTAGACGGGAGGTTCATGGAGCGGCTGCCGGTTGCGGTTGACGTACTCGACGAACGAGACGATGCCGCCTTCGTAACAGAAACTTTGCGAGACGCCTGTTCGCTCGTCGGTCAGCGTAATGCGGACGCCGCGGTTGAGAAACGCAAGCTCGCGCAGCCGTGCCTGAAGGACGTCGTACTCGAATTCAACTGTTTCGGTAAAAATTTCCGGATCCGGACGAAAACGAATCTCCGTTCCGGTTTCCGCGCTTTCGCCGACGATCTTCAAATCACCCTGCGGAACGCCGCGGCGGTATTCCTGCCAGAAGATCTTGCCGTCGCGCTTGACGCGCACGGACAAATATTCGGACAGCGCGTTGACGGCGGAAAGACCGACGCCGTGCAAACCACCGGACATCTTATATCCTTCGCCGCCGAACTTGCCGCCGGCATGCAGCACCGTCAGCACGACTTCCACGGCCGGACGCTTCATCTTCGGATGCTCGCCTACGGGAATGCCGCGGCCGTTGTCGACGACCGTCACGCTGTTGTCGGTATGCACCGTAACGTCGATTCGGTCGCAAAAGCCGGCCATCGCTTCGTCGATGCTGTTGTCGACGATTTCCCAGACGAGATGGTGAAGGCCTCGGCTTCCCGTCGATCCGATGTACATGCCGGGCCGCTTCCGGACGGCCTCAAGCCCTTCGAGTACTTGAATCTGGTGCTCGTCGTAGGTATGCGAACGCGTCGTCACCGACACGCCATCCTCCTTTCCGCGTCGCCGCATCGATGTTTAAAGCGCCGGACGGGAAACCGACTCGACCCGCTTTTTCAACGCATGCGCCGAAATCGGGGAATAGTAGACCTTCGTCCGCGTCACGACCAGAGATTTGCTTTGTTCCCCGCCGAGAATTTCGACGCGGTTATCGGCGGCTGCCTCATCGAGAAACGACGCAGAAATCGGGGAGGACTTGCCGACCGACACGTCGAAAATGCCGATCAGTTCGTCTGTCGAAATCACGCGGTCGCCGCCGAGATAGAGAAACATCCTTAAATTTCCCCCTCCGCCGCCGGCCGAACGCGACCTGCTTCAACACAGTAAAGCGTCGCTCCGGCCGTCGACCGGAAATCCAACCCTTCCAGGCTCGTCGCCGTAACGAACGTTTGGATCCTGCCGCGGAACGCTTCGATCAGTCTCGACCGGCGGAAACGGTCGAGTTCGGAAAGCACGTCGTCCAACAACAAAATCGGATACTCGCCGGTTTCTTCGGCGATCAGCTCGATTTCAGCGAGCTTAAGCGATAGGGCGACCGTCCGTTGCTGCCCTTGCGAACCGAACGCTTGCACGTCGACGCCGTTGACGGAAAACGCCAGGTCGTCGCGATGCGGTCCGACGAGCGTGACACACCGCCGCAATTCTTCTTCGCGCATTTGAGATAACTTTACCATAAATCGGCGGAAGGCCGCATCTTCGTCCCCTTCTGCGTCAAGCTCTAGCGAAGGCAGATAGCGGACGTCCAGCCGTTCCGCTCCGCCCGTCATCCGCTCGTGGATATCCGAAGCCCAGCGGCTTAACTTTTTTATAAAGCCTTGACGTTTCAGCATGACTTTAACCCCGACTGCGGCGAGTTGCTCGCTGAAGACGTCCAACAGACCGGAGGGAACCGGCCGGCCGGCATACTGTCGAAGCAGCCGGTTGCGCTGCCGAAGCAGCCGCTGGTATTGTGAAAGTTCGCGCAAATAAACGGGAAACGCCTGACCGAGCTCCATGTCCAGAAACCGACGCCGGACACCCGGCGCTCCCTTGACGAGATTCAAATCTTCCGGCGCGAATAGGACGACGTTGAACGAGCCGACGTATTCGCTGAGCTTCCGCCGTTCCAGCCCGTTGGCCTTCGCTTTCTTTCCGGCGCGCGAGACGGCGAGTTCAAGCTGAAGCTCGCCTTTTGCACGCTCGACGATTCCGGCGACGGCGGCCGTCTCGCTCCCCCATCGGACGAGATCCTCATCCGCATGTGTCCGATGGGAACGCGCGAGCGCAAGCACGTGGATCGCTTCGAGCAAGTTGGTCTTGCCCTGAGCGTTGCGTCCGACGAACAGATGTAGAAGGCCGTCGAATACCAAGTCGAGCCGCTCATAGTTGCGATAGTTTTCAAGTCTCAGGCGCTCCAGGCGCATCCGACGCCCCTCCGCCCCCGACGATCCGGAACGTGCCGACGCCGGGAACTTCGACCTTGTCCCCCGGTCTGAGTTTTCGGCCGCGCCGTTCTTCCCGGACGGCGTTGACGAGGACGCTCCGTTCACGGAGAAACGCCTTGACCGCGCCGCCGGTCGGCACACAACGCGTCAGCTTCAACAGCTGTCCCAACGTAATGAACTCACCGTCGATTTCGACGTCCCGCATCGTCGAAAGCCTCGCTTTCGCTTTCATTGAACCGTCCGGTACGGCAATACGAGCTGCAAAACGTCCCCCCCGCCTTCCGGACGCATGACGATCGGCGCCGCTGGGCCCGAAAAACCGATATGCACGCGCTCGCCGCCAATCGCCTTCAGCGCCTCCAGCATGTAGCGGGAGTTGAACGAAACTTTGATCCGTTCCCCGGTCAACGAAACGACCGGCAACGTCTCGCTCATTTTTCCAACTTCCGCCGAGCTCGCCGATACTTCGACTGCGTCCTCCTCCATCAACGCCAGGCGGACGATGTTCGTCTTCTCCTCGCGCGTCAGAACGGACGCCCGATCGATCGAATCGATCAACAGAGCGACGTCCATGACCAGTTCCGAGCGGAACGTCTCGGGAACGAGTTTCGACGTATCGGGATACGTTCCCTCCAAAACCCGCGTATGGAACGAAACCGAACGAAACTTGAACGATACGCGGCTTTCCGTAAAAACGACGTCAACGAAAGACGGCGAGCCTTCAAGCAGTTTTTCAAGCTCGTCCATTGTTTTCCAAAGAATCACGAAATTTTCGTTCTTCTCAAAGCTATTCTCGACCTTCGCTTCCGACCATGCCAACCGATGACGGTCGCACGCGACTAATCGGATCCGATCGCGCCCGACATCCCACAAAACGCCGGTCAACACAGGCGTCGAATCGTGGCGGGAAGCTGCGAACGAAGTCTGACGAATCATCTGGCGCAGCTGCTCGCTCGACAATACGATGCGCCGGCCTTCTTCGGGGCTGGGCAAATCCGGAAAATCGTCGGGATCGTATCCGACGAGCTGGACCGTAGAGGTTCCTGACCGAATGACGGCGTGAAACCCTTCACTCGACTCGAATTCCACCGAGTCGGCGGGCATTTTCCGGACAAGATCGGTCAAAAGTTTGGCAGGCAGGACGACTCGACCGGGCCGTTCGACGCTCACGACGATTTCTCCGTTTTCTTCCAGAGGAACGGAGCTTTGGATCGAAACGTCCGTGTCGCTTGCGGCAAGCGTCAGTCCCGACGGCCCCGCCTCGATGCATATTCCGCCCAGCACCGGAACAGGCGGACGAGAAGACACGGCGGCGGAAACTTGCTGAATCGCCGCGCGTAGGTGTTCTCTCAGAACGACGAATTTCATAGCTTCACTCTCCGCAGTCTCCGACGAAAAAGTCGACTATGACATACGTCCATTATACACTAAAAAACAAAATAGAAGGAGGAGTCGTAGAAGTAGTCTTAGACGCCGTGGATTTGGGGATAAGTCGCATTGCGTTCCGACGGACATGTACTCTCGTTGTGCATGAGTCTGTGAAAAAAAAACGGAAGGAGTTCACCTCATGTTTTTGATTTTTTCTGTAAGCTCTTGGACGATTTTATGGAGTTCGCGATCCGTGCGGATGGATTGCGAAATTTTCTCATGGGCATGAATGACGGTCGTATGATCGCGTCCGCCGAACGCTTCCCCAATGCGCGGCAGGGACAGTTCGGTCAGTTCGCGGCAAAGGTACATGGCGATCTGGCGCGGGAACGCGACGGCTTTGTTGCGCTTTTTCGCTTTGAAGTCTTCGGTTTTGACGCCGAAATACTCGCCGACGACCTGTTGGATTTGCTGGACGGTAATTTGTTTCGGACGGTTGGACGGAATGATGTCTTTCAACGCTTCGGCCGCAAGCTGAACCGTGATGTCCTGGTTCGTCAGCGACGAATAGGCGACAACACGGATGAGCGCGCCTTCCAGTTCCCGAATGTTGGTGTCGATATGATTGGCGATGTAGAGCACTGCCTCGTTGGGAATGTTGATATTTTCCGCTTTTGCTTTTTTTCTTAAAATGGCCACCCTCGTTTCGAGGTCGGGCGGCTGAATATCGGTGATCAATCCCCACTCGAACCGCGACCGGAGCCGGTCTTCCAGCGTCGGAATTTCTTTCGGCGGGCGGTCGCTGGAAATGACGATCTGTTTGTGTTCTTCGTGCAGCGCGTTGAATGTGTGAAAAAACTCTTCCTGGGTCTGTTCTTTACCTGCTAGGAATTGGATATCGTCGATAAGGAGCACGTCGATGTTGCGGTATTTGTTGCGAAAGCTTTCACCGCGGTTGTCTCGGATGGCGTTTATGAACTCATTTGTAAATTTTTCGCTTGAGATGTATAAAACTCTGGCGGACGGGCTATGTTGCAACACGTAATGACCGATCGCGTGCATGAGATGGGTTTTGCCCAATCCGACGCCTCCGTAGAGAAACAGCGGATTGTACGCCTTGGCCGGCGCTTCGGCGACGGCAAGGCAGGCAGCGTGCGCAAACCGGTTGCCCGCGCCGATGACGAAGGTTTCGAATGTGTATTTCGGGTTGAGCATGGTCTGGAACGGCTCTTCCGTTTCCGATCGGATGGCGCCGCGCGGTGGTTCGCTTGAGCCCGCTTTTCGCTTTTCGGCGTCGGGATGGGTAAGGACAAAGCGAATGTCCAGCGTTTCGCCGGTCATCTCGTGTACGGTAGCGGCGATCAGTTTCGTGTAGCGCGTCTCGAGCCATTCTTTCGTGAAGTTGTTTGGGACAAGCACGGTCAGGACGCCGTCGGACAAGTCGACGGCGCGTGTCGGTCTGAACCAGGTTTCGAAGCTCGGCTTGCCCATTTTCGGCTCGATGGCGGACAAGACCGCCTGCCAAAGATCGTCGAGACGTATGTCCACAGGGTTTTCCTCCTTGGAAATCGGGAAGAAAGGGCGATCTCCGGGTTTTGTCCACAGCGTTCAGAAAGGCAGTCGAAGCGTGTAGGTCGGCTGGGGATAGTTGTGCACAACTTTGTCCACAGCTTGTTGATAACTATGTTCGTCCAGACGGTTTTCCACAGCCGGGGCATTACCAATATAGCAGAAAGAGATCCCAATTTCAACGAAACGGATGATCGCCTCGCGATTAATTCACAGGTCGTGTTTTTCATTTGTCCACATGTGGACGGTTGTGTGTCTGACCGTACCCGGGGCTTATCAGGTGCTACGGGACGTCGTCGGGTCTCGGCATTGACTTTTCCTCGCGGCCGTGGTTAAATGAGGCGGGAGGTGTGCCGCGATGAAGCCGACGTTTCGCCCGAATGTCAGAAAACATAAGAAGGTTCACGGGTTTCGCGCACGCATGCGCACGAAGTCGGGTCGAAAAGTGTTGAGCGCCCGCCGGCGCAAGGGTAGAAAGGTGCTGACCCCGTAAAGCGCCTGATACGGCCACTTTTGAAGTGGTCTTTTTCTTTATTCGGGTTTTGCGGGGAGTCGGTGGGCGGAATGCGGAAGGAACATCGGCTGGTCGACCGGCGCGATTTTCAAGAAGTTTACAAAAAGGGTCGGTCGGTCGCCAATGCGCAGTTCGTCGTTTATTTTTTGAAACGGGGCGACGTCGGCGCGTTTCGCGCCGGCGTATCCGCCGGCAGGAAGCTGGGCAAGGCCGTCGTCCGCAACCGTGCGCGCAGACTGGTCAAAGAGGCACTGCGGCTGAACGCCGAGCGGATTTCGCCGGGATACGATATTATTGTTGTCGTCCGCAAAGCCGCCGTCGGTTTGTCGTTTGCGGAAGTGCAGCGTTGTCTGCTGCACGCGCTGCGGAAGGCTTCGCTTTTAAATGGTCCGGAATTGTGATATAGTGAATGCTGGAAAAGCATCGCAGCGGGAGGATTGGGGTTGCAGACCGGTCGTCTTGTGTTTCTGCTTGTTATTGTCGTCGCAGTTCTACTCGGCGGGTGTGCCCCGACGCCCGCCCAGCAGCCGATCGATCCGGAAACGGCGGGTTTTTTCACGAAATATTTCGTCTATCCGATGTCGGAAGCGCTTGACTTTTTCGCAGCACTCCTGTGGAACGAATACGGCTTGGCCCTTCTTCTTCTGACGATTATTGTCCGCTTGCTGATTTTACCCTTGTCGATCAAGCAGTATCGCAGCTCGAAGCAGATGCAGGCGCTCCAGCCGGAAATCCAGAAGCTGCGCGACAAGTATAGGGACGATCCGAAGAAGCAGCAGGAAGAATTAATGAAGCTGTTTCAGAAGCATGGCGTCAATCCGATGGCCGGTTGTTTGCCGATCTTGATCCAGATGCCGATTCTGATTGCGCTTTACAGCGCGATTCTTCATAACGGCAACATTTATTCGCATTCTTTTCTCTGGATGCAGCTCGGCAAACCGGATCCGTACTATATCCTTCCGCTTCTAGCGGCGCTGACGACATTTCTCCAGCAGAAAATCGCGTCGTCGCAGATGTCGTCGAATCCTCAGCTTCAGGCTTTGACGTACGTGTTTCCGTTTCTCGTGTTCGCCATGTCGGTAAGTTTCGCTTCGGCGCTTCCGTTGTATTGGTTTTACGGCAATCTGTTTACGATCGTCCAGACGTATTTCATGTACGGACGAGGCGGAAAGAAGGGCGGAGGTGCGTCCTCCCATGACGAAAAGCGAAAAAAGCGCGAAAAACGTAGTCGCAACCGGTAGAACGATCGAGGAGGCGGTGCGCGCGGGTCTCGAGCTCTTGAACGCCGATAGGGAGCGCGTTAGGATCAAGGTACTGGAGGAGCCGACGAAGGGGTTTCTGGGTTTCATCGGGTCGAAATCCGCGAAAGTCGAGCTGGAACTGATCCCCGACCCGGTGGAGGAGGCGCTCGATTTCCTCCGCGAGGTGCTGGACGCGATCGGCATCGAGGGAACACTGGACGTCGAAGATTGCGGCCGGGAGATTTTGATTCGGATCGGCGGAAACCGGGATATGGGATTGATCATCGGCAGGCGTGGCCAAGCATTGGATGCTCTTCAGTTTTTGACCAATTTAGCCGCCAACCGTAAGGCGACTTCGCCGAAGCGCATCGTGCTCGACGCCGCGCATTTCCGTGAGCGCAGGCGCGAAGCGCTCGTGCGGCTGTCGGAGCGAGTCGCCGAACGCGTGCGGAAGACGCGCAAGGAGATCGTCCTAGAGCCGATGTCTCCGGCGGATCGGAAAATCGTCCATACGCATTTGCAGCACCATCCTGCGGTGCGGACGTACAGCACGGGAGAGGAACCGAACCGGCGGGTTGTCATATCGCCGAAGATTTGAGCGGGAAGGCCGAAAGCTTATGCTGGACGATACGATTGCAGCGGTCTCGACCCCGCCGGGACAAGGCGGAATCGCCGTCATCCGCATGAGCGGTCCTGACGCGGTAGCAGTGGCGGATCGATTGTTCCGTTCACGGCGGAAATTGGCCGAAGTACCTTCACATACCGTGCACTATGGCCGCATTGTCGATCCCGATTCGGGCGAAACCGTAGAAGAAGTACTCGTGACCGTCATGCGCGCGCCGCGTTCTTATACGCGGGAGGACGTCGTGGAAATCGGCTGCCACGGCGGCTTTGTCGCCGTAAAAAAGGTCCTGGAGCTTCTGTTCCGCCACGGCGCGCGTCCGGCGGAACCGGGAGAATTCACGAAACGCGCGTTTCTGAACGGCCGGATCGATCTGTCGCAAGCCGAAGCCGTCATGGACCTCATTCGCGCAAAATCGGATCGGGCGTTCCGGATCGCCCGCCGGCAGGCGGAAGGAGTGTTTTCCCGGGAGGTCCGCCGCATTCGCGACGGGCTTTTGTCTTTGCTTGCCCACATGGCCGTTCATATCGACTATCCCGAACACGATGAGCCGGAAATAACCTCTGCGCATATCGTAAAGCGGTGCGACGAGGCGATCGACGCGATCGATCAGCTGTTGCGCGCAGCAAACCGCGGGAAAGTTTACCGGGAAGGCTTAACGGCGGCCATCGTCGGGCGCCCGAATGTCGGCAAGTCGTCGCTATTAAACGCCTTGGCACGCGAAAATAAGGCGATCGTGACCGATATTCCGGGTACGACGCGCGACCTCGTCGAAGAATATGTAACGCTGGCGGACATTCCGTTCCGTCTGTTGGACACCGCCGGTTTGCGCGAAACGGAAGACGTCGTGGAAAAAATCGGAATCGAAAAGACGCGCCAAGCGCTGGAGGAAGCCGATCTCGTATTGCTCGTGCTCGATGCAAGCCGACCGCTGGAAGAAGAGGATCGGTCGCTTGCGGAATCAGTGTCGGTTCGGGCTTCGATTGCGGTCGTAAATAAAACGGATTTGCCTCCGGCCTGGGACGTTCTCGAGCTGATGCGCTGGTTTCCCGAAGAGCGGATCGTGTCGGTTTCCGCCAGGGAAGGAATAGGACTTGACCTGTTGGAGCAAACGGCGGCGCGTTGTGTGCTGGGCGGTGAAGTGGAACCGTCCGAACCTGTTTACGTCGGTAACGCGCGGCACGTCGCTCTGCTCGAGCAGGCGAAACGGTCGTTGGAAGAAGCTCGGAAGGCGGCGCAAAATCTTGTTCCCGTCGATTTTGTCCAGATCGATGTTCAGACCGCTTGGGAAAAACTCGGGGAGATTCTCGGCGAGCAGATCGGAGAAGCTTTGATCGACCGGATCTTTTCGGAATTTTGCCTCGGCAAGTGAAGGGAGGCAGCGGAAAATGGGATACGTCGCGGGCGAATACGACGTCATCGTCGTCGGCGCCGGGCACGCCGGTTGCGAAGCGGCGCTGGCTTCCGCCCGTCTCGGCTGCCGGACGCTCCTCGTGACGATCAATCTCGACATGATCGCCTATATGCCCTGCAACCCGTCGATCGGCGGACCGGCCAAAGGCCACGTCGTACGGGAAATCGACGCGCTCGGCGGGGAAATGGCGCGCAACATCGACCGCACGTTCATTCAGATGCGGATGTTGAACACCGGTAAAGGACCGGCCGTTCACGCGCTACGCGCCCAGGCGGACAAAGTGTTATATCAACGCGCGATGAAACAGACGCTGGAACGTCAGCCGAACCTAACGCTGCGCCAAGGTTTGGTAGAGCGGCTGATCGTCGAAAACGGCCGTTGCCGCGGCGTCGTCACGCGGACGGGCGCGCAATATTATGCGAAGGCCGTGGTATTGACGACGGGGACGTACTTGCGCGGCCGCGTTATTATGGGTGATGTCGTGTACGACAGCGGGCCGAACAACCAACAGCCTGCGGTGAAGCTTTCTGAGAATCTGCGCGAACTCGGATTCGAACTCGTCCGGTTCAAAACGGGGACGCCGCCGCGCGTACATGGCGACACGATCGATTTTTCCAAAATGGAAAAACAGCCGGGAGACGAGCGCCCGAAATTTTTTTCTTACGAAACGGAACAGGCTCCGCCGTGGGAGCAACTTCCCTGCTGGTTGACGTACACGTCGCCGGAAACGCACGAGATTATCGCCCGCAATCTGCACCGCGCTCCGATGTACACGGGCGTCATCGAGGGAATCGGCCCGCGTTATTGTCCGTCGATTGAAGACAAGATCGTTCGGTTCGCCGACAAGCCTCGGCATCAGGTGTTTTTGGAGCCGGAGGGCCTGGAGACGAAAGAATATTACGTCCAAGGCATGTCGACGAGCCTGCCCGAGGAAGTGCAGTTGGAAATGCTGCGCTCGGTCCCCGGCCTTGAGCGCGTCGAAATGATGCGCACCGGCTATGCGATCGAATACGACGTAATCGTGCCGACGCAGCTGTGGCCGTCGTTGGAGACGAAGCGTTTGCCCGGTCTGTTTACGGCCGGCCAGATCAACGGCACGTCGGGCTACGAAGAAGCGGCCGGCCAAGGGATTATGGCGGGTATCAATGCGGCGCGCAGTGTGCAGGGCAAAGATCCGGTCGTTCTGGAGCGTTCGCAGGCTTACATCGGGGTTATGATCGACGACCTTGTGACGAAAGGCACGAATGAGCCGTACCGGCTGTTGACCTCGAGGGCGGAATACCGGCTTTTGCTCCGCCACGACAACGCGGATACGCGGCTGACGCCGCTCGGTTACGAAATCGGGTTGATATCCGAAGAGCGTTACCGGAAGTTTCTGGACAAAAAACGGCGCATCGAGGAAGAGATCGAACGTTTGAAGACAGTCCGCATCCGTCCGGACGACGAAACCGTCGCGTTGTTTGAACGGCACGGCATAACGCCTCCGTCGCAGCCGATCGACGGCGTTTCGCTATTGAGACGTCCGGAAGTTTCGTACGCGTTTGTAGAACTTGTCGCCCCGCCGCCGTACGCGCTGACGGACGAAATAAAAGAGCGCGTCGAAATCGAGGTCAAATACGCCGGTTATATCGAAAAACAGTTGCAGCAAGTGCGGCAGATGAGCAAGTTGGAGAAGAAGAAAATTCCGGAAGACCTCGATTACACTTCGATCCACGGTCTGTCGAACGAGGCGCGCCAGAAACTGGCGCAAATCCGGCCGGTTTCGATCGGGCAAGCGTCGCGGATCTCCGGCGTGTCGCCGGCCGACATTTCGGTGTTGCTTGTCTATCTGGAATCCCGCCGCAAGGAGCCGGTTCGGAGCTGACGGATGAGCGGGGTGCCGGAATGGTTTTCGGAAACCGTGGATCGTTACGGCCTCCGGTTGCCCGAGGGGGCCTTTGATCGTTTTCGCATTTATTTTCGCGAGCTGGTGCGTTGGAATGAACGCATGAATTTAACGGCGATCACCGACGAAGAAGGTGTGTATTCCAAACATTTTCTTGATTCGTTGTCGCCTGCTTTTTTCTGGGATTTCGCAAAAGCCGGTTCGCTTGCGGATGTCGGTTCCGGCGCCGGGTTTCCGGGCGTGCCGCTGAAAATCGTTTTTCCTCATTTAGAGGTGTTGCTCGTCGATTCGTTGCGAAAACGCGTCGAGTTTTTGCGCCATCTCGTCGACGCATTGGGACTGGATCGCGTCGAATGCGTGCACGGCCGCGCTGAAGACGTCGCCAGGTCGGCGGAATGTCGCGATCGATTCGACGTCGTGACGGCCCGCGCCGTTGCGCGTATGGCGGTGTTGACGGAACTTTGCGTTCCTTTTGTGCGTCCCGGCGGCTTTTTTGTGGCGATGAAAGCGTCCGGCGCCGACGAGGAAGTCCGGGAAGCTTTGTACAGTTTTTCGGAATTGAACGCGCGGTTGGATGAAGTCCGCGAATTTCGTCTTCCTCCGGAAGGGGCGGTCCGGCGGCTTGTGTTGTTGACGAAACTCGGCGCTACGCCGGCGCGGTATCCCCGTCAGCCGGGCGTTCCCGAACGCCGGCCGCTCGTTCGATGATGCGGTTCGGACGTTTTGTTTCACGTGGAACATGCCGAAGCGACAGCGGATGTCGGGTGGTGGTGTGATGAAAGACCGAATTTCGAAATGGCTCGGATTTTCCGAACGGGAGTCGTCCGAGGAAGTGCGCCTCATTCCGGTCGACGCGATCGCGCCGAGTCCTTATCAGCCTCGCGCCGTATTCGACGACGAACGGCTGGAGGAATTGTGCGACACGATTCGCGTTCACGGGGTCATTCAGCCGATTCTGGTTCGTCCGCGGGAAAACGGTTTTGAGCTGATCGCCGGGGAACGCCGCCTCCGGGCGGTTAAAAAACTCGGGATGGACACCATTCCCGCCATCGTCCGCGAAATGGGCGACCCGCAGGCCGCTTCCGTCGCGCTGATCGAAAACTTGCAAAGAGAGGGTTTGACGCCGATCGAGGAGGCGGTGGCCTATCAAAAGCTGATGGAACTGCATGGGTTGACACAGGAAAGTCTGGCGCAGCGGCTCGGAAAAAGCCAATCGACGATCGCAAACAAACTTCGTCTGCTTCAGTTGCCCGAACCGGTTCGGCAAGCGCTTCTCGACCGTCAGATTACGGAACGGCACGCCCGCGCTCTGCTGGCGCTCGACGACGAACAGGCGCAGCTTCAAGTGCTCCGCGAAATTTTGCAGAAGAACTGGAGCGTCCAGCAGACGGAATCGCGCGTGAAATTTTTGCTCGAAACGGGCGGGCGAACGTCCGAGCGCCGCAAACGCGGCCGTCGGCAGGCTTTCGCGAAAGACGTCCGCATTGCGCTTAATACGATCCGTCAGTCGGTCGACATGGTGTCGAAAACGGGGTTGCCGATTCGGATCGACGAACACCAGTACGAAGATCGATACGAGATCATCATTCAAATTGCGAAACGTCCGCCGGGCGTTATATGATCATCATGAGAAGAACATCGGATGATGGGGTGGGCAGGTTGTCGAAGATTATCGCCGTTGCCAACCAAAAGGGCGGGGTCGGCAAGACGACGACAGCCGTGAATCTCGGCGCCTCGCTGGCAACGCTGGGGAAAAAAGTGCTGCTGGTGGATATCGACCCGCAAGGCAACACAACCAGCGGAATCGGCATCAACAAGGCGGACGTGGTGCACTGCATCTACGACGTCATGATCAACGACGTTCATCCGAAAGACGCCATTTTAGATACGAAAGTTCCCAATTTGAGCATCATCCCCGCCACGATTCAGTTGGCCGGGGCCGAAATTGAACTCGTACCGACGTTTTCAAGAGAAGTACGGCTCAAAAGATCGCTGGAGCTGATACGCGACTTGTTCGATTACATTTTAATTGATTGTCCTCCGTCGCTCGGCATTTTGACGATCAACTCGCTGACGGCCGCCGATTCGGTGCTCATTCCGATTCAGTGCGAATATTACGCCTTGGAAGGGTTAGGTCAGTTGCTCAACACGGTAAGGCTCGTCCAAAAACATCTGAACACGAAGCTTCAGATCGAGGGCGTTTTGCTGACCATGCTCGATGCACGGACGAATCTCGGCATGCAGGTCATCGAGGAAGTGAAAAAATATTTTCAGCACAAAGTGTACCAAACGATCATTCCGCGCAACGTTCGCCTCAGTGAAGCGCCGAGCCACGGCCAGTCGATCATTACCTACGACCCGAAGTCGAAAGGCGCCGAAGTGTACATGGAACTCGCAAAGGAAGTGATCCGGCATGAATAAACGGCTCGGACGCGGCCTGGACGCGCTGATTCCCGCCTTGAACATCAACGAGGACGACAAGGTGGTCGAAATTCCGCTCGCCCGGCTGCGTCCGAATCCTTACCAGCCGCGAAAGACATTTTCTGAAGAATCGCTGCGCGAGCTCGCCGACTCGATTCGAGAGCACGGCGTCCTTCAGCCGATTATTGTGCGTGAGGCGATGAACGGGTACGAAATCATCGCCGGCGAACGGCGCTTCCGTGCCTGCCAGCTGCTGGAACGGCCGACGATTCCCGCTGTTGTCCGCCAGCTCCCCGATGAGCAAGTGATGGAGATTGCCCTGATCGAGAACGTACAACGCGAAGACTTGAACGCTTTGGAAATCGCCGCCGCCTATCAGACGCTCATGGAGCGTTTTCAGCTGACGCAAGAACAGTTGTCGGTCAAAGTCGGGAAGAGTCGTTCGCATATCGCCAACTTTTTGCGGCTGCTTCAGCTACCCGACGCGGTCAAGGAACATGTTTCACGTGGAACATTGTCGATGGGACACGCCCGCGCGATTGTCGGCCTGAAAGATCCCAGCGTTCAGACCCAGCTGGCCGAACGCGCGATCCGGGAACAGTGGAGCGTTCGACAGCTGGAGGAAGCAGTTCAGTCGCTTCAGAAGAAGGCCGATCGTCCGTCGTCCGGGAAAGGGCGATCTAGCTTACGCGAAGACCCGTTTCTGGCGGATATCGAGAACCGTTTGCGGGAACAGTACGGAACGAACGTCAAAATTCGAAACCGCAACGGTCGCGGAAAGATCGAATTCGCCTATTATTCTTCCGAAGACCTGGAGCGGTTGTTGAATTTGCTGCGCAGATAGTCGAGCGCGGCATAGCGGAGGTGCCCCGGCATGGACAGGCCCGTCATTTATCTGGATAACGCAGCTTCGTCATGGCCGAAGCCGCCGGGCGTCGCCGAGGCGATGGCGGAAGCCGTTCGCGATTACGCCGCCAATCCCGGTCGTGGCAGCCACCGGATGGCGATTCGGGCAGGAAAAACGGTTGCGGAAACGCGTGCGCGACTGGCGAAGCTGTTCGGCATCCGGAATCCGAACGACGTCAGTTTTGCGCTCAACACGACGATGGCGCTCAACATGGCCATCAAAGGATGGGTAAAACCGGGCGATCACGTCGTCTGTACGGCGGTGGAACACAATTCGGTCCGAAGGCCGCTGGAAGCGCTGAGACGCTCGTCCGGCGTCGAGGTAACCTATGTCGAGACGGACGAAGCCGGTCGGCTCAACCTTGAGCGGTTGCGAGAAGCGCTCGGGCGGAAAACGTCGCTCGTCGTTGTCGGCCACGCTTCCAACTTGCTCGGCTCGATTTTGCCGTTGGAAGACGTCGTGCGCCTTGCGCACGAACGGGGAGCTGTCGTGCTCGTCGACGCCGCCCAGACGGCCGGCTCGATTCCGATCGACGTCGAGGCGATGGGCGTCGACATGTTGGCATTTCCAGGACATAAAGGCTTGCTCGGTCCGCAGGGCACGGGGGGACTGTATGTCCGTCCCGATCTGGAACTGGAACCGGTCTTGCATGGCGGCACCGGCAGCAAATCGGAACTGCCGGACCAACCCGACGTCCGCCCCGACCGGTATGAATCGGGAACCGTCAATACGCCCGGCATTGCCGGGCTCGGAGAAGGCATCCGCTATGTGCTGGAACGAACTCCGGAGGAAATCGGCCGTCACGAACGACGATTGACCGAGCGGATGATGGAAGGATTGGCCGGCATCACCGGTCTACGCCTGCTCGGCCCGGCGATTGGCGAGCCGCGGGTGGGGATCGTGGCTTTCGTGGCGGATTTCGCCGAATCGGCGGAAATCGCTTTTATTCTCGATCAGCATTACGGTATTGCTGTCCGGTCGGGGTATCACTGCGCGCCGCTCGCCCACCGCATGGCCGGTACATTGGAAACGGGCGCGGTTCGCGCCAGCGTCGGGCCGTTCAACACGGAAGCCGATGTCGACGCGCTCGTAGCGGCGATGCGTGAAATCGCCCGGCATTACCGCAATAAAGGAGTACGTGACGTATGAATGATCGGATTGTACTGGTGATAGCCGTTCTCGGCGGGTGGTCGCTGCTTTCGCTCGTGTGGCTGACGCTGCTGACGTGGAAAATGAGACGGGTGTCCAAACGGTACGCCCGGCTCGTCGGCGGCGACCATCCGAAAAATCTCGAAGAAGTTTTACTAACGGCCCAGGAAGAATTGCGCGAATGCAGACGCGGCCTCGCCCGCGCACAACAGCAATGGACCGAGGTCGAAAACCGACTGAAAACCATGAAGGGCCGCGTGGGCCTCGTCCGGTACAGTGCGTTCGGAGAACGGGGGCATGATCTCAGTTTTTCACTTGCGATTTTGGACGAAGGGCGAAACGGCGCCGTTCTGTCTGGCATTCATAACCGCGAGCAGATGTATGTTTACGCCAAACCCGTTGAAAACGGCGAATCGCGGTATCCGCTTACGCCCGAAGAACGGGAAGCGATTCACCGCGCGTCACAATTCCCCGACCGCCATCCTGCGGACGCCGGCTAACGCGCGCTGGAGCGACCGGGAAATGACTTCGGCCATGTTCATGACGAGGCTGAGACGGGTGTTTTGCAGAACGAAATATTCCATGAATCCGTAAACGTTCACGACGCCGGTGATGTGGATGTCGCCGACCGGCGGCAGTTCCTTGCTGACCCCGGCGCCCGGCTTGACGGGCCCGTCGCCGACCTGAATGTAGCCAACGCTGGAGGCTTGGCCGAGGCAGGCGTCGACGCCGACGATGAACGGTGAAGAAAACCGTCTCCTGATGTCGTCCAGCGTGTCGCGCAAATTAACGGCGTGCACGGGTTCGTCCAGGGTGCCGTAGACGAAAAAATCGGACGGTTCCGTTTTTTTCAGGAACGTACCGACGAGAGGACCGAGGGCGTCCCCGGTCGACCGGTCCGTGCCGATGCAAAGAATGACGATCGGGCGTTCGGACGGAACGTTTTGAAAAACGGGCGCAAGGCGTCGCGCGATGGCGTCCGCGGATCCCGTTTCCGCGTAAGAGATGCGAAACGGAGTGATCGGGTTCGGATTTGTCCGGACCGGTTTCATGTCGCAAGCAGCCTCCGATGCGAAAGATATTACCAGTATGTGAACGCGGAAAACGGATTATACCTGGATACCTGGCTGATTGCGCGGATCAGACGACAGGGAGGGCGGCGCCCATGCTGGTCGCGTTCGATTCGACCCACCAGGCGTTGCGCGCCGAGACACTTTTCGAATATGCGGGTATCGAGATCGACATCCGGCCGACGCCGAAAGAAATTACGGCGGGTTGCGCGCTGTCGATCGAATTTCCCGACGAGGCGCTGCAACAGATTTTGGAGATCGTCCGTGATTACCGGGTTGAAATTAAAGGCGTTTATCGCTACGAAAACGGGCGCTATGTGCCCGTCGGCTGACGGGAGGTGAGACGGTGGACGGATGGACGGAAATCGTCTTGGCGCATCCGGTCGCCGTTGTCGGCAAGGCGGCGCTCATTGCGCTCGGAGCGCGTCTGTCGGTCTGGATCATGGACCGCGTCATCGGAACGGCGGTCGCCGCACGCAGCCGCGGAAGGTTCAGACTCGACACGCGGCGTTCGCGGACGCTGACGAAGCTGCTGCATAATGCCGTCGCCTATCTGATTTATCTAGCGGCAATCGTCTGGATTTTGCGCGTGTTCGGCGTAGACCCGGGCCCCGTGCTGGCCGGCGCGGGCATCATCGGTTTGGCGATCGGTTTCGGCGCGCAAAACCTGATCCGCGACGTCATCACCGGGTTTTTTATCCTGTTGGAAGACCAGTTTGCGGTCGGAGACGTCGTGCAAATCGGTTCCTTCAAGGGAACCGTCGAGGAAATCGGTCTCCGGGTGACGAAACTTCGCAGCTGGACGGGCGAACTGCATATCATCCCGAACGGATCGATCGCGCAAGTGACGAATTTTTCGGTTTATCCTTCGCTGGCGGTGGTCGACGTGCCGGTCGCCGGCGACGTCGATCCCGACGAGGCGATACGCGTCATCAACGAGGCGGTCGGGCGGCTGCACGAGGAGTACGAGTCGGTGCTGAAGCCGCCGGAAGTGCTCGGCATTCAAACGATAGGGCTCAGCGAAACCGTTCTCCGCGTTGTCGCAGAATGCAGCCCGAATCGGCAGACGGAAGTGTCGCGCTTGTTGAACCGCGAAATCAAGAAGGCGTTGGATCGTGCGGGGCTGCGCATGCGTTCCGGCTGAAATTCGAAGCCGATGCGCTCGGAACGTATCCGACGGACTGACCGGAAAAGAGGGACGAAGCCATGGAAGCGAAAACGTTCCAACTCGACGACGTCGTGGAGATGAAAAAACCGCATCCTTGCGGCACGAATCGATGGCGCATCATCCGGACGGGAATGGACGTCCGGATCAAGTGCGAAGGCTGCGGGCACAGCGTGCTGATGCCGAGGGCCGAGTTCGAAAAAAAAATGAGACGGGTGCTGGAATCCGGCGCGAAAACGTGATATAATGTTAAGCGCCGCGTCCACGTAGCTCAACGGGATAGAGCAGTCCTCTCCTAAAGGACCGATAGGGGTTCGAGTCCCTTCGTGGACGTCGTGGGGCGAAACCGCGCAGCTGTCGGGAGGCCCCTTTACAATCGCACAACGGCGTGATATAATGGTCATCGCCATGCCGTTGTGCAAAGAGGTCGCCCGTCGGCGAGACGTGGCTCAGCTTGGTAGAGCGCTTGGTTCGGGACCAAGAGGTCGCAGGTTCAAATCCTGTCGTCTCGATCGGGGCAGACCCGCGGAAAACCGCTCCGTACGGAGCGGTTTTCCATTTTCAGCGTCTGCGGCACCAAAACCGTCGTTTCGGCTATGTCGTCGGCGGAGGGACGTCGCCCGGCGTGTCTTGACGCAAACGTTGAAAAAACCGGCGCAGAAGAAGCGCGCATTCGTCCGCCAGCACGCCGCCTGCCACCTCGGCGCGGTGATTGAAGCGCGGCTCCTGCAACAGGTTCATCAATGTTCCGGCGCAGCCGGCTTTCGGATCGGACGCTCCGAAAACGACGCGCGGCAGTCGGCTTTGGACGATCGCTCCGGCGCACATCGGGCACGGCTCCAGAGTGACGTAGAGCGTGCAGCCGAGCAGCCGCCACGCGCCGAGCCGCGAACAAGCGTCGCGGATCGCGATCATTTCCGCGTGGGCGGTCGCGTCGTTCAGCGTTTCGCGCAGGTTATGACCTCTGCCGACGATAAGGCCGTCCCGAACGACGACGGCGCCGATCGGCACTTCGCCGAGCGATTCGGCTTTGCGCGCTTCAGCGAGAGCTTCACGCATCCAGCGAATGTCTTCCGTTGCGAACATGAAACGGCCGCCCTTTCCCGAACGTTTGGGACGGGTAACGGGGATATTGTACCATACGGGGAGTGTATGCGGAATGTCGTTGTCGTGCGGTATCGTCGGGCTGCCGAACGTCGGCAAGTCGACGCTGTTCAACGCCATCACGCGGGCGGGGGCGGAAGCGGCCAATTATCCGTTTTGCACGATCGATCCGAACGTCGGCGTCGTCGACGTCCCGGACGAACGGCTGGCGAAGCTGGCGGAACTGGTCCGGCCGGAACGCGTCGTGCCGGCGACGTGTCGGTTCGTCGACATCGCCGGACTCGTCGAGGGAGCGAGCCGGGGCGAAGGCTTGGGCAACCGGTTTTTGTCCCATATCCGTGAAGTCGACGCGATCCTTCACGTCGTCCGCTGTTTTCGCGACGACCAAGTGTCGCATGTGGCGGGAAGCGTCGACCCGTTGAGGGATATCGAAACGATTCAGTTGGAACTGGTTTTAGCCGATCTGGAAACCGTCGAGAGGCGTCTCGAACGGGCGAGAAAGAACGCCAAAAGCGGAGAGAAGCGCCACCTTCGCGAACTGGCTTGTCTAGAGCGTTTGCATGCGCTTTTGACGGACGGCAAACCGGCCAGAAGTGGGGAATGGGACGAGGAAGACGTTCCGTATCTGCGCGAACTGCATCTTTTGACGGCCAAACCCGTGCTGTATGTCGCCAACGTGGGCGAATCCGACATCGCTGGGCCGGAAAACAATCCTTGGGTCGCTCAGGTCGTCCGGCACGCCGCGTCGGAAAACGCCGAAGCGGTGACGATCTGCGCTAAGATGGAAGCGGAGATCGCGGAGCTTGACGAACAGGACCGCGCCCAATTCTTACGCGAGTTAGGCCTGTCGGAAAGCGGCCTCGACCGGCTGATCCGGGCGTCGTATCGGTTGCTCGGGTTGATCACGTACTTTACCGCCGGCCCGCAGGAAGTGCGCGCATGGACGATTCGCGAAGGCACGAAAGCGCCGCAGGCGGCCGGCGTGATCCACAGCGATTTCGAGCGCGGCTTCATTCGGGCGGAAGTCGTGGCGTTCGAAGACCTGGTCCGCGCCGGCTCGATGGCCGCGGCCCGCGAGCAAGGCTATTGGCGTCTTGAAGGGAAAGATTACGTCGTGCGCGACGGGGACGTCGTTTATTTCCGGTTTGCCGTCTGAAGCGCACGGCAACGGGAGGCACGGACATGCGCGCATGGCTCGAACGGCTAGAAGCGGTCAAAGAGCGCTATGAAAAACTGAACGAACTGATGTGCGATCCCGCCGTCGCCGCCGACGCGGACAAATGGAAGGAATACGCCAAAGAGCTGGCTGAACTGGAAGAAACATACCGTGTTTCGGAAGCGTATCGACAAACCGTCGCCCAAATCGGATCGATCCGAGCGATGTTGGACGAACCGTTGGATGACGAATTGCGCACATTGGCCGAACGCGAGCTGAAAGAGCTCGAAGCGCGACGCAACGAACAGGAAGAACAGCTGAAGCGGCTTCTGCTTCCGAAAAATCCGAATGACGACAAAAACGTCATCATGGAAATCCGCGGCGCGGCCGGAGGCGAGGAGGCGGCGCTCTTTGCGGCGGACTTGTTCCGCATGTACGCCCGGTACGCGGAATCGCAAGGTTGGAAAGTCGAAGTGCTGGACGCCAACTACAGCGATCTCGGCGGTTTTAAGGAAGTCGTTTTCATGGTGTCGGGTAAGGGAGCCTACAGCAAGCTGAAATACGAAAGCGGCGCGCATCGCGTGCAGCGCGTACCGGTCACTGAATCCGGCGGCCGCATCCATACGTCGACGGCGACCGTCGCCGTCTTGCCCGAGGCGGAGGAGGTCGAAGTGGAGATCGACGAAAAAGATTTGCGCATTGACCTGTTTTGCGCGAGCGGTCCCGGCGGTCAATCGGTCAACACGACGAAATCGGCGGTCCGCATCACGCATTTGCCGACCGGCATCGTCGCGACGTGTCAGGATGAAAAGTCGCAGCACCGCAATAAGGAAAAGGCGATGAAGGTGTTGCGCGCTCGCCTGTACGAAAAGAAAAAAGCCGAGGAAGAAGCCAAGTACGCCAGCGAACGCCGAAGCCAGGTCGGCACCGGCGAGCGGAGCGAGCGTATCCGCACTTACAATTTTCCGCAAAACCGCGTGACCGACCATCGCATCGGCCTGACGCTCCATCGGCTGGAAGACGTCTTGGGCGGCGACCTAGAGGAAATCGTGACGGCACTTGCCGCCGCTGAGCGGGCGGAGGCGTGGACGGAAGGGGCGGAATCGCCGTGACGGTTCGGGAAGCCTGGAAACGGGCTTTTTCTTTTTTACGGGCAAAAGGAGAAAGCGCGGCATCCGACGCGGAACGGCTCGTCCGACACGCGCTCGGTCTGGACCGAACGGCGCTTCTTTCCAGGTGGGACGAACCGTTTCCGCCGGAATGCGAACCGCTGCTTTTCCGAATGCTCGAACGGCGTCTGGCCGGCGAGCCGGTTCAATATATCGTGGGGGAGGAATGTTTTTTCGGCTTAACGTTTGAAGTAACGCCGGCCACGCTGATCCCGCGACCGGAGACGGAAGGGCTGGTCGAACGGGCGATTCGGGAAGCCGAACGTGTTTTCGGACGGGACGCGCGCACAAGCGCTCTCACTGCGGCCGATCTCGGTACGGGCAGCGGCGCGATCGCGGTGGCGCTCGCCGCGTCGTGTTCCGGATGGCGTATCGTGGCGACCGATCTTTCGCGTGAAGCGCTTGCGGTCGCGCGGCGCAACGCCGAGCGAAACGGCGTGGCGGATCGGATCGCCTGGCTAGAAGGCGACTGGCTTCGGCCGCTTGAAGAGCGGGGGATCGCACCCGATCTGATCGTCTCCAACCCGCCGTACGTCCGATCGGGCGACATCGCGGGCCTACAGGACGAAGTGCGGCTCTATGAACCGCATCTGGCGCTGGACGGCGGTCCGGACGGATTGGCCTGTTACGCGGCGATTTTGGAACAGATCGGCCGGTTGCCGCGCGTCCCCGCGATCGCGGCGTTCGAGACGGCCTGGGATGCGGCGGAACGCGTCGCCACGCTCGTCCGGCAAACCGGTTTCTGGCGGGAAATCCGGATCGAATGCGATCTGGCGGGACTGGACCGCTACGTCGTCGGCGTCGCATAAGAAATTCGGCCGAAAGCGTTCCGACGGCAAGACCGGAAACGTCGGGCCGCGGGTTTATTTTCCTCTTGTCGCGACGATACTGGTGAACGAACGCACCGGTGCGGCACATGCGACAGCGGGGAGTGAAACCGATGGGGCGGATCGGAGCGATCCGCGGCGCGGGGGGGCTTCTTGCCGTTCTTGTCGCGGTTGCCGCGACCGCAACCGCTTGGATCGGCCACGGGCGTGAGGAACGCTCGACCGGCGACGTCGAACGGACGGATTCCATTCATTTGCGCATTCTCGCACATTCGGATTCGGAAGAAGATCAGCTTCTCAAAGCTCGCGTCGGCGCGGAAGTCGGGCGAGCGCTCCGGGAATGGCTGGGCGGGCGGCGCCCGGCGGACGCGGAAGACGTTCGCGCCGCGCTTTTGCCGAGACTGGATGAACTGTCGCGAAGAGTTGACGGTGTGTTGAAGCACTTTGGTGCGCCGTATTCGGCCGAAGTCGAATGGGGTGTGTTTCCGATGCCCGAGAAGTGGGACGGTTCCGCGCATTATCCGGCCGGCCGATACGAAATGTTGCGCATCGTGCTCGGAGCAGGACAAGGACACAATTTCTGGTGTGTGTTGTTTCCGTCGCTTTGTTTTCAGGAATCCGAAAACTGCTCGGAGGCGCGTTCGGAAGACAAAAATGCGAAGAAGCCGAAAGTTTCCTGGTGGGTCGTCGAACGGGTGAAAAAAGCGTTTCGCGGCGCCGAAGACGGCCGCGACGCCCGCGGCCGTTCGTCTGAAAAACTGTCCAGCGCCTGGTTCGAATCCGTCGCGAAAGCTGCGCGTTTTTTCCGTTCCGAGTATAATGGAATCGGAAAGTAGCGGTCATCAAACGCAAGACGAAAGGCGAGCGGCGGATGACGATCTACTGGAAGCTGGGCATCCGCCCGGACGAGCGTTCGTTGCGGGCCGTCGCGCAAGAAGCGGCGCAGTTGCTCCGGAGCGGCGAGCTGGTCGCGTTTCCGACGGAGACGGTGTACGGACTCGGCGCCGACGCCCGAAACGCCGCGGCCGTCCGGCGCATTTTCAAGGCGAAAGGCCGTCCCGCGGACAATCCGTTGATCGTGCACGTCGTTGACGCGGCAGCGGCTGAAGCAGTCGCCGACGTAGGCCATCCGATTGCGATTCGATTAATGGAAGCGTTCTGGCCGGGGCCGCTGACGTTGGTGTTGCCCGCAAAGCCCGGTGCGGTGGCGCAAGAAGTAACGGCCGGGCTGGCGACGGTGGCCGTGCGGGTGCCTTCGCATCCGGTTGCGCTGGAGCTGATCCGGGCGGCGGGATGCCCAGTCGCCGCGCCGAGCGCCAACCGGTCGGGTCGGCCGAGCCCGACGACGGCCGATCACGTCCGGGAAGATCTCGACGGCCTCGTAGCGGCCGTCATCGACGCCGGTCCGACGGGCATCGGCTTGGAATCGACGGTCGTCGAGCCGGTCGACGGCGGCGTGCGGCTGTTGCGGCCGGGCGGCGTGCCGCCGGAGGCACTGCGGAACGTGGCCGGCCGCGTATGGTGGGCGTCGGCCGACGACGCATCGGCGCCGCGTTCGCCCGGCATGAAATATGCGCATTACGCGCCGCGCGGCCGGCTAACGCTAGTCAGCGGCGGCGACCCGTCCGCCGTGTACGAGACGATCTGCCGCGAACTCCGCGAGGCGAAAGCCCGCGGCGAAGTGACGGGCGTACTGACGGTCGCCGAGCGGGCCGACCGTTACGACGCCGATGTCGTCGCCGTGGCGGGAAGAGCCGGCGACGTCGGGGCTACAGCGCGCGAGCTGTACGCGGCGCTCAGGCGTTTCGACGAAGGCGGCGCGACATATATTTTGGCCGAGCCGTTCGCCGAAGAAGGGTTGGGCGCGGCGGTCATGAACCGTTTGCGCAAAGCCGCCGGGGGGAGGGAAATCCGGCTCGACTCATGACGTCCGATCCGTCCGCATAAGATGTGACAGCTCCATGCGGACGGGGGAATGCGGATGTCGGCCGTTTGGCTGTTGGCGGTGGCGCTCGGGCTGGACGCGTTTTCCGTCGGCGTCGGCGTCGGTGCGGGCGGCGTTCGGATCGGTTATGCGCTGAAGCTTGGCGCACTCGTCGCAGCGATGCACGCCTTCCTGCCGCTTGTCGGGATGGTGATGGGCGAGTACGCCGGCAGGCTGCTCGGATCGGCGGCGACGTTCGCCGGCGGCGCCGTACTGGCGCTGCTCGGGGTTCATATGGTGGCGCACGCGTTCGGAGGAAACCGCGGCCGCGAAGCGGTGCGGGGCGAATGGAGCGCTTGGTTGCTGGCCGCGGGCGTCAGCGTCGACAGCATGTCCGTCGGTTTTTCCCTCGGCCTGGCTGCGGCGGACGCGGTGAAAACGGCCGCTCTTTTCGGCGTCGCCGGCGGCGCGATGGCTTTGGCCGGTCTTTTGCTCGGCGGCCGGCTCGGCCGGTGGGCGGGAGATTACGGCGAGGCACTGGGCGGGATTATGCTTCTGGCGTTCGGCCTCCGGATGATCTGGTAAACGCCGCGGCAGGGGGATGGTTCGTTGAAGCGAATCTTGTTCGTCTGCACGGGAAATACATGCCGAAGCCCCATGGCGGAAGCCTTGTTCCGAAACATCGCCGCGGAGGCCGGCCTTGAGCTCGAAATCCGTTCGGCAGGGGTTGCCGCGATTCCGGGAGGCGCGATGTCGGACTATGCGCGGCAGGTATTGGCCGACCGCGGCGTCGCGATCGACGAATTCCGTTCGTCCGCTGTCACCGTGGAAATTGTCGATTGGGCGGACTTGATTTTGACGATGACGGTTTCCCATAAACAAACGCTGGTCCGCTTGTTTCCGAAAGCGGCGGACAAAGCGTTTACGCTGAAGGAATTTGCGGCCGAGCCGTCGGAAGGCGGGGTTGCGGACCGGGATGTCGCCGATCCGTTCGGCGGAACGCTCGACGATTATCGCGCCTGCGCCGACGAGTTGGAAGGGCTTTTGCGCAAGTTGGCGGATCGCTTGCGCAGGGAAATCCGATAAGGTACAATGGCGTTAGAAAAGCCGAATCGCAACCAGACGCTTGATGTGACTGGCGACTTCAAGTGGAATCGACCACGGAGGAGCATCAAGCGGGTCATATTGCCGGTCGCCTGGGCAAGAGCAACGACGCGCGGCGTGTGCACATGCGGACGCAGCTCGCGTCGGGTTGCTCTTTTTCTATGCGCGCCGGAATGAAAACGGGAGGCGAACGATTCCGTGAAGATTGCCGTCGGTTCCGATCACGCCGGATTCCGGCTCAAGGAGGAAATCGTGGCGTTCCTTCGATCGCTCGGACACGAAGTGGAGGACGTCGGATGTGCTTGTGAAGAATCGGTCGATTATCCGGATTTCGCCCTGCCGGTCTGCGAAAAAGTGCTCGCCGGGCAGGTAGACCGCGGCGTCCTCATCTGCGGCACGGGCATCGGCATGACGATCGCGGCAAACAAAATTCCCGGCATCCGCTGCGCGCTCGCGCATGATACGTATTCCGCCAGAATGACGCGCGAACACAACGATTCCAACGTGCTCGCGCTCGGCGCGCGAATCATCGGCCCGGGGCTTGCGCAGGAGATCGTCCGGGTTTGGGTCGAGACGGCGTTTTCGGGGCAGGAGCGTCATTGCGCGAGAGTGGATAAAATCCGGAAGCTGGAGCAACGCTACATGCGACCTTCGTCCTGAAAGCGGGTGGTCGTCGTGACCGAAACGCAGGATACGCATTCGGTCGCGCCTGAACGGATCGCCCACGCGGTCGAGACAGTCGTTCGCGAGCTGGCGGACGCCGGTCGATTGAAAGCGGGACAGTGGCTCGTCGTCGGCGCCAGCACGAGCGAAGTGGCCGGCGAACGGATCGGCACGGCAAGCAGCGAGACGATCGCCGCGGCGATCTGGGAGGGCGTGGAACGGGCGAGGCGCGCGATCGGTTTTGTTCCGGTGTTTCAATGCTGCGAACATTTAAACCGCGCGCTGGTCGTCGACCGTAATGAAGCCGAACGCGCCGGGCTGACGGAAGTATCCGCCGTGCCGGTGCCGAAAGCCGGCGGCGCCCTTGCCGCCTGCGCGTACCGGCGTTTGCGCGAGCCGTGTCTCGTCGAATCGGTGCGGGCGCACGCCGGTCTCGACATCGGCGAGACGCTGATCGGCATGCATTTACGGCCGGTGGTCGTACCTTTCCGACCTTCCATACGTTGGATCGGCGGCGCTAGGGTGACGATGGCGTACACGCGGCCGAAGCTGATCGGCGGCGCACGGGCGGTGTACGAGTTGGACGGCGAGCGGAATCCAAAGTAAAGGAGCGAAGCTCGAGATGGGGATTTTGGCGAGACAGGATCCCGACGTTGCGCGGGCGATGGAGCTTGAACTCGCGCGGCAGCGGGACAAGCTTGAATTGATCGCGTCGGAAAACCTCGTCAGCATCGCCGTGCTCGAGGCGATGGGATCGGTTCTGACGAACAAGTATGCGGAGGGGTATCCAGGCCGCCGGTATTACGGCGGGTGCGAGCATGTTGACGTCGTGGAATCGCTGGCGCGCGACCGGGCGAAACAGTTGTTCGGCGCCGAGCACGCGAACGTGCAGCCGCATTCCGGCGCCCAGGCGAACATGGCGGTTTACCTTGCGGCGCTTCAGCCCGGCGATACGGTACTCGGCATGAACCTCGCGCACGGCGGCCATTTGACGCACGGCAGTCCGGTCAATTCGTCCGGTCTGTTGTACCGGTTCGTCGCTTACGGCGTGCGAGAAGACGACGGACGCATCGATTACGACGAAGTGCGCAAGCTGGCGTTTAAGCACCGTCCGCGGTTGATCGTCGCTGGCGCCAGCGCCTATCCGCGCATCATCGATTTCGAGGCGTTCGGCCGCATCGCCCAGGACGTGGGCGCGCTCTTGATGGTCGACATGGCGCATATCGCCGGTCTCGTCGCCGCAGGGCTTCATCCGAATCCGGTGCCGCACGCGCATTTCGTCACGACGACGACGCACAAAACGCTGCGCGGCCCGCGCGGCGGGCTGATCCTTTGCCGCAAAGCGTGGGCGCAGGCGATCGACAAGGCCGTGTTTCCCGGCGTGCAGGGCGGGCCGCTCATGCACGTGATCGCCGCCAAGGCGGTGGCGCTCGGCGAAGCGCTTCGGCCGGAATTCAACGAATACGCGCGCCAGATCGTGCGGAACGCCAAAGCGTTGGCGGAGGCGCTGGTGGAAGAGGGCTTTCGGCTCGTATCCGGCGGCACGGACAACCATTTGATGCTGGTCGATCTGCGGAACATCGGGATGACGGGCAAAGAAGCCGAAAGCCTTCTGGACGAAGTCGGTATAACTGTCAACAAAAACGCGATTCCGTTCGACCCGACAAGTCCGCAGGTGACGAGCGGCATCCGCATCGGAACTCCGGCGGTGACGTCGCGCGGGATGAAGGAAGAAGCGATGCGCACGATCGCCAGGGCGATCGCGCTGACGCTGAAGCGTCCGGAAGGCGACCGGTCGCTGGAAGAAGCGCGCCGGCTCGTCCGGGAACTGACCGAAGCGTATCCGCTGTATCCGGAGCTGTCGTATTGCCGGACGTAATCCGTTCGGGCCGTCCGGCGTATTCCGCCGGGCGCCGACTGTCGGGAGGAGCGTGGGCGGCATGAGGCGCATCCGCGTCATGACCGTGTTCGGCACGAGGCCGGAGGCCATCAAGATGGCGCCGCTCGTGCTGGAGTTGAACCGGCACGCCGACGAAATCGAGACGCTCGTCTGCGTCACGGCCCAACACCGGGAAATGCTGGACCAGGTCCTCGAGACGTTCGGCATTCGTCCCGATTTCGATCTCGACGTGATGAAGGAACGTCAGTCGCTGGAAGACGTCTCGGTGCGGGTCATCGAGGGGCTCGCGCCGGTGTTGCGGCGAGCGTCTCCCGATCTGGTGCTCGTGCACGGCGACACATTGACGACGTTCCTCGCCGCTTTCGCGGCGTTTCTGCAGCAAATCCGCGTCGGCCACGTCGAGGCTGGCCTGCGCACGTGGAACAAATGGGCTCCCTTCCCGGAGGAAATGAACCGACAGCTGACCGGTGTTCTGGCGGACTTGCATTTCGCGCCGACCGCCTGGTCCGCGGGCAACCTCCTCAGGGAAAACAAGCCGGCCGACCGCGTATTCGTCACAGGCAACACGGTAACCGACGTCATGAAATACGTCGTCCGGCGAGATTACCGACATCCGATTCTGGAATGGGCTTCCGGAAAGCGGCTCGTGTTGATGACCGCTCATCGCCGGGAGTCTCAGGGGGAACCGCACAGGCGGGTGTTTCGCGCCGTCCGGCGGCTGGCCGACGCGTTCGAGGACGTCGCCGTCGTCTATCCGGTACATCCGAGTCCGGCGGTGCGGGAGCCGGCCTACGAACTTCTGAGCGGACACCCGCGCATTTTGTTGACCGATCCGCTGGATGTTACGGATTTATACAACTTTTATCCTCACACGCACTTGATTTTGACGGATTCCGGCGGACTACAGGAAGAGGCGCCGTCGTTCGGGATTCCGGTGCTCGTGCTGCGCGAGACTACGGAGCGGCCGGAAGGCGTCGAGGCGGGTTGCCTCGAGCTGGTCGGCACGGACGAACAGCGCGTATTCGACCGGGCTCGCGCGTTGCTGGAAAATCCCGCGGAATACGCGAGAATGAGCCGGGTCGCCAATCCGTTCGGCGACGGGCGCGCTTCGGAACGGATCGTGCAGGCGATTCTGTACGTGTTCCACCGCAGAGACAACCCTCCGGAACCGTTCCGCCCGGCCTCCTCCTTCGGCGCGACGGAAACGAAAGCAGACAGTTCCGCTGTACGGTCGATTGACAAAGACGAAACCGCTTCGCTACAATAGTGAAGGGTTGCCGGGAGGGACAGGCGATGCCGAAGAAGCGGCCGGGGGACAGTCCCTGGAAGGTGGTCGCGATTGCAGGCGCTGTCGGGGTCGACTTGGCCGTCTGGATGGCGGCCGGGTATTGGGCCGGGAGCTGGGCGGTCGACTGCGGCGGACATCCGGTCTGGATCGTCGTCGGGATAATGGCTGGCTTTATGGTCGGCGTCGCGACGGTCGTCCTCCTGTTGCTCCGCCTGTCGAGGGACTCGCATGGATGAGTTCAAACGCCACATCGGACGACTGTCGTCGGTCATGTGCTTTTTTTTGTGCCTGAGCCTTGTCGCGGCCGTTGAGCCGGCATGGCGCGCCTACGCGCTCGGCGCGGCGCTCGGAATGGCGGCAGGGTGGCTGAATGCCCTTCACTTGGCTTGGAGAATCCGACGATTGGCGTACGGGTGCGAATCTGCCCGAAAAACGCGACTTCTCGGGTTCACCGCGCGGGCGTCGACGGCGCTTCTGGCCGTCGTGCTGGCTGTGCGTGCCGGACCGGAACGTGTTTCGCTCGTTGCGACGATCGTCGGGTTGGTCGTGGTGCCGATTCTGTCGTTTGTGCTTGGGGCGGTCGGTCATGCGGGTAAACCGACGGCGGACCTGCATTCCCGGGCGCAGGCGGATGAGGCGGCCGACGGCGGGAAAACCGGTCGCGTCTCGGAAAGGGGTGAAGATCGCCATGCATGAATCGTTCGGCATCGATGTCGCGGGACTGCGCATCGATCTGGCCGCCCTCTGGATGATCACCGTTTCGATGATCATCGTGCTCGCCCTCGCGTTGGCGGCGACACGACGACTGTCGGTGGAGAATCCCGGCAAACTGCAAAACCTGCTGGAATGGGTCGCCGAGTTCGTCCACAAGCTGATCGGCAGCACGATGGACATGAACAAGGGTAAACGTTTTTTGGCGCTCGGCATGACGTTGATCATTTTCATTTTCGTATCCAACATGCTGGGCCTGCCGTTTTACGTAACGGCCGAAGTGAAAGAGCCGGTATCGTTTTTCGGATATCCGGTCGTGACGCAGGAAGCGCTGGAGAAGGCGCACGAAGCCCATAAACATATCGAGTTGTCGTTCTGGAAGTCGCCGACGGCCGACGTGTCCGTAACAATGGGGTTAGCGTTAACGGTGATCGTGCTTGCGCACGCCCTCGGGCTCAGGTACAACACGCGGCATTATTTGCGGCATTACTTCGAGCCCAACCTGCTGTTTTTCCCCTTGAATGTTGTCAAAGAATTATCCAAATTGCTCACGCTCGGCCTTCGTCTTTTCGGCAACATTTACGCCGGCGAGGTGCTGATCGCCGTCATCTTGATGGCAGGCGTGGCCGGGATCGTACCGCTGATCATCTGGCAAGGCTTCAGCATTTTCGTTGGCGCCATCCAAGCATTTGTTTTCACCATGTTGACCATGGTGTACATTTCGCAATGTATCGAACATCATCATGAATAAACATTAATGCGTAATAACGCAAAGGAGGACCAGTCTATGGAGTATATTGCCGCAGCAATCGCGATCGGGTTGGCAGCGCTCGGGGCCGGTATCGGCAACGGTTTGATCGTCAGTCGAACGGTCGAGGGCATTTCCAGGCAGCCTGAATTGAGAGGCCCGCTGCAGACGACGATGTTTATCGGTGTCGGTCTTGTCGAGGCTATTCCGATCATCGCTGTCGTGTTTGCGTTGCTCTTTACATTTGTAGTCTGACATAGCGGCAGACGAAGCGGAAGCGATGTTGAAAGATCGGCGCGGGGGCGACAGCCGGAGCCTCCACGCCGTCCTTTTGCCGTTATCCGGACGGCTTGAGGCGCCGGCTTCGCACGACAGAGGGGGATGCCATTGTGCAGTTCAACCTTTTGACGTTTCTGTACGCCATCGTATCGTTCGGTATTTTGTACTGGTTGCTCAGCAAGTACGCGTTCGGCCCGCTGTTTTCGGTCATGGAAAAACGCCGACAGCTCGTCGTCGGCGAGCTGCAGGCCGCCGAGCGGAACCGCAGGGAGGCGGAAGCGCTGCTGGAAGAGCAGAAAAGAGAGCTCGAAAACGCGCGCCGCGAAGCGTACGAAATCATCGAGCAGGCGCGTGCGACGAGTACGCGTCAAGCGGAAGAAATCGTGCGCCGGGCCGAAGAGGAGGCTAGACGGCGAGCCGAAGAAGCGCTGAAAGAGATCGAGCGAGAAAAGCAGAAGGCAGTCGCGCAGCTGAAAAGCCAAGTGGCGGCGCTGTCCGTCCTGATCGCCTCCAAAATCATCGAAAAGCAGATCGACGAAAAATCGCAGGCCGAGCTGGTCGATCATTATCTCCGGGAAGTAGGGGAACGCGGATGAAACGGGACGCCGCGGTGGCCAGACGGTACGCGCGGGCGTTGTTCGAGATCGCCCGCGAGCGGGGCGCGGTCGAACGGTACGGCGAGCAGCTGCGGGCGATTGCCGGCGCATTAACGGCCGACGCCGATTTGTATCGCCTACTCCGACATCCCGGTATCGCCGTCGAAACGAGGCTGCGCTGGGTGGACGGAGCGTGGGCCGGCCGCGTGGACGAGCCGGTGCTGCGCTTGTTCAAATTCATGATCCGGCGCCGCCGCGAGGATGCCTGGATCGCTGTCGCCGGCGAATACGGCAGGCTGGAGGACGAGGCGCTGGGCCGCGTCAGAGCGCGAGTCCGGACGGCGTTTCCGCTTTCGGAGGCGGAGCTGTCCGCCCTCGCGTCGGCCTTCGAGCGCAAGATCGGCAAAAAAGTGTTGCCCGAGCAGGAAGTCGACCGCGGACTGATCGGCGGCCTGCAGGTCAGAATCGGCGACCGGCTGTACGACGGAAGCGTGCGCGGAAAGCTGGAGCGGCTGAAACGTTCGCTGGAACGTCAGGCGACTGGCGTCGAACAAGGATAGGGGTGAGGGCGTTTGAGCATTCGGCCTGAGGAGATCAGCGCGCTGATCCGCCGGCAGATCGAGGAATTCGAGGCGGATCTTCAAGTATACGACGTCGGCACGGTCATCCAAGTCGGCGACGGCATCGCCCGCGCGCACGGCCTGGAGAACTGCATGGCCGGGGAGTTGCTCGAATTTTCGAACGGCGTCATGGGTATGGCGCTCAATCTGGAAGAAAACAACGTCGGGATCGTCATTCTTGGGCCATACCAGGACATCCGCGAAGGCGACCAGGTGCGCAGGACGGGGCGGATCATGGAAGTTCCCGTCGGCGAAGAGCTGATCGGGCGCGTCGTCAATCCGCTCGGCCAGCCGCTCGACGGCAAGGGGCCGATCCGGACGACGAAGACGCGGCCGGTCGAATCGCCGGCGCCGAGCGTCATGGACCGCCGATCGGTGCACGAGCCGTTGCAGACGGGCATCAAGGCGATCGACGCGATGATTCCGATCGGCCGCGGCCAGCGGGAACTGATCATCGGCGACCGGCAGACCGGCAAAACGACGATCGCCATCGACGCGATCATCAACCAAAAAGACAGCGGCGTCATCTGCATTTACGTCGCCATCGGCCAGAAGCAGTCGACCGTGGCGTCGGTCGTCGAGACGCTGCGGCGCTACGGCGCGATGGACTATACGATCGTCGTCACGGCGAGCGCCTCGGAACCCGCACCGCTGCTGTATTTGGCACCTTACGCCGGGTGCGCGATGGGCGAATATTTCATGTACAACGGCAAACACGTGCTTATCGTCTACGACGACCTGTCGAAACAAGCGGCCGCTTATCGCGAAATGTCGCTGCTCTTGCGCCGCCCGCCGGGCCGCGAGGCGTATCCGGGCGATGTCTTTTACCTGCACTCCCGCCTGCTTGAGCGCGCTGCCAAACTGAACGACGAACTCGGCGGCGGTTCGCTGACCGCGCTGCCTTTTATCGAGACGCAGGCGGGCGACGTATCCGCCTACATTCCGACGAATGTCATTTCGATTACGGACGGGCAAATTTTTCTGGAATCCGACTTGTTCTACGCGGGCCAACGCCCGGCGATCAACGTCGGCATTTCGGTGTCGCGCGTCGGCGGCGCGGCACAGATCAAGGCGATGAAGAAAGTCGCCGGATCGCTCCGCCTCGATCTGGCGCAGTATCGCGAGCTGGCGGCGTTCGCGCAGTTCGGTTCCGATCTTGACAAGGCGACGCAGGCTCGGCTCAACCGCGGCGCCCGGACGATGGAAATCCTGAAGCAGGGCGTTCATCAGCCGATGCCGGTCGAAAAACAGGTCGTGTCGATTTTTACGGCGGTGCGCGGGTTTCTGGACGACATTCCGGTGCAGGACGTGTTGCGGTTCGAAAAAGAGTTTCTCGCGTTCGTCGACGCGAATCACCCGGAAATTTTCCAATCGATCCGCGACACGAAAGACCTGACGCCGGAAAACGAACAAGCGCTCATCGCCGCCATCGAGAAGTTCAAGAAAACGTTCGCCACATCCGCGTGACGGCCGCCTTGCCGGGGCGCTCCGGCGCGGCCGTCGGCCGAAACGGGTGATGTTATGGCCAAGGGTTTACGGGAACTCCGGCGCAAGATCAAAAGCGTGCAAAGCACGCGGCAAATCACGAAAGCGATGGAAATGGTCGCGGCGTCTAAATTGCGCAAAGCGCAGGAAAGCGCGCTGGCCGCGCGCCCCTACGCGGAGAAAATCCGCGAGGTGATCGCCAATGTGGCCGGCGCGACGAAAGGCTATCGCCATCCGATGCTGGAGTCGCGGCCCGTGCGGCGGACCGGGTATCTTGTCATTACGTCCGACCGCGGTCTGGCCGGGGGTTACAACGCCAACCTGCTGCGCTCGGTATTGCAGACGCTGCGGCAGAAACATGCGTCGCCTGACGAATATGCGATTTTCGTCATCGGGCGAAAGGGGCGCGACTTTTTCCGGCGCCGAGGCATTCCGGTCCTCGAAGAGGTGACCGGCCTGTCCGATTCGCCTGCGTTCGCCGACATCAAGCGGATTGCGTCCGCCGCGGTGCGCGCTTTCGAACAAGGCGTCTGCGACGAACTCTACCTCGCGTACAACCGCTTCGTTAATGCGATGACGCAGGTGCCGACGATTCGACGCCTTTTGCCGCTTGAGCGCGTGGAATCCGCATCTCCGGCCGCGGTTTACGAATACGAGCCGTCCGCGGAAGAAGTGTTGTCGGTGCTGTTGCCGCGGTACGCCGAGGCGCTCGTTTACAGCGCGCTGCTCGAAGCGAAAGCCAGCGAGTTCGGCGCGCGCATGACGGCGATGGGCGCTGCGACGAAAAACGCGACAAAGATGATCCATTCGCTGACGCTGATGTACAACCGCGCCCGTCAGGCCGCGATCACGCAGGAAATCAACGAAATCGTCGCAGGCGCGAACGCGCAGCAATGAACGTTCCTGCGGACGACAGGAGGGGAATCCATGAAGAAGGGACGCGTCGTGGCCGTCATGGGGCCGGTCGTCGACATCCGGTTCGAAGACGGCCAGTTGCCGGAAATTTTAAATGCGATCCGCATTGAAAAAAAGGCGGAGAAACCCGGTGAACGTGACATCCGGCTGACCGTCGAGGCGGCGGTCCATCTCGGCGACAATGTCGTGCGGTGCGTAGCGATGGCGTCGACCGACGGGCTCGTCCGCGGCATGGAAGCCGTCGACACCGGCGCGCCGATCACGGTGCCGGTCGGCCCAGCGACGCTCGGGCGCGTGTTCAATGTGCTCGGCGAACCGATCGACAACAATCCGGAAGTCGACCGATCGATCACGAGCCCGATCCACAAGCCGGCGCCCGAGTTTACGTCGCTGTCGACGCAGGCGGAAATGCTGGAGACCGGCATCAAAGTCATCGATCTGCTCGCGCCGTACGCCAAAGGCGGCAAGATCGGCTTGTTCGGCGGCGCTGGTGTCGGTAAGACGGTCATGATCCAGGAGCTGATCAACAACATCGCCCAGGAGCACGGCGGCTATTCCGTGTTCGCCGGCGTCGGCGAGCGGACGCGTGAAGGGAACGACCTGTACCATGAAATGAAGGCGGCCGGCGTCATCGATAAGACGGCGATGGTGTTCGGCCAGATGAACGAACCGCCGGGCGCTCGTCTGCGCGTCGCCTTGACCGGACTGACGATGGCGGAATATTTCCGCGACGTCGAAGGGCGCGACGTCCTTCTGTTCATCGACAACATTTTCCGGTTTACTCAAGCGGGGTCCGAAGTATCCGCGTTGCTCGGCCGCATGCCGTCGGCGGTGGGCTATCAGCCGACACTTGCTACGGAAATGGGTCAGTTGCAAGAGCGGATCACGTCGACGCGCAAAGGTTCGATTACGTCCATCCAGGCGATCTACGTGCCGGCGGACGACTACACCGACCCGGCGCCGGCGACGGCGTTCGCGCATCTCGACGCGACGACGAACCTCGAGCGCCGCATCGCCGACCTCGGCATTTATCCGGCTGTCGACCCGCTGGCGTCGACGTCGCGCATCTTGACGCCGGAAGTCGTCGGCGAGGAACATTATAACGTCGCGCAGGGCGTCAAACGGATCTTGCAGCGTTACCGCGAATTGCTCGACATTATCGCGATTCTGGGCATGGATGAGCTCTCGGAGGAAGACAAGCTGATCGTCCATCGCGCGCGGCGCATCCAGCAATTTTTGTCGCAACCGTTCCATGTCGCCGAAGCGTTCACCGGTCAACCGGGCAAATACGTGCCCGTCAAAGAAACCGTGCGCAGCTTCAAAGAGATTCTCGAAGGCAAGCACGACGACCTGCCGGAAGAGGCGTTCCGGTTCGTCGGCACGATCGACGAGGCCGTCGAGAAGGCGAAACGGCTGGCGTCATGACGCCGCTGGCCGTCCGACCGCAGAACGGGGGATAGGCCGATGAAAACGTTTTTGCTTGAAATCGTTACGCCGGAACGGGTTGTGTTTTCCGAACAGGTCGAAATGATCGTCGCGGAGGGGGCCGAGGGCCAGCTCGGCGTTCTGGCCAACCACGTTCCGCTCGTGACGCCGCTTAAAATCGCCCCGCTCAAAATTCGGAAAAACGGCAAGGCGTCGTATTTGGCGGTCAACGGCGGCTTTCTCGAAGTGCGCAAAAACAAGGCGGTCGTGCTCGCCGAAAGCGCGGAATGGCCGGAAGAAATCGACGTCGAGCGTGCGATGGCCGCTAAAGCGCGCGCCGAACAAAGGTTGAAGTCGGGGCGCCGCGACGAATTCGACTACCGTCGCGCGGAACTGGCGCTTCAACGCGCCCTCAACCGGCTCCAGGTGGCGCGCATGCGCGGCGAAAACCAGGGGGAACCGTGAAAAAGCATCGCTTTTTCACGGTTATTTTCTTTTGCGCGTCGCTTCCGCATTTGTTAAGATAATGGGTAGCGGCGTCATTTATCAAGAAACATTACCGAATTCATAAGCACCGTTTGTGAAAGAAATCCGCGTGCCGCGGCCATGCTGGGAAGGGGGATGACGACATGCCGCTAGCCGATGCCGGTTCGTACGCCGACCGGTATGCGCTCGTCGCCGTGTTCGTCGCATTGGGCGTCCTTTTGCCCGTAGCCGCACTCACGGTCGGACGCCTGCTTCGGCCGCACCGGCCGGTGCGGGAGAAGCTGACGACGTACGAAAGCGGCAACGAGCCGCTCCAGCCGGAAAGCCGGGTGCGCTTCAACGTGCGCTATTACGTGTTTGCGCTTATGTTCGTCGTGTTTGACGTCGAAACAGCGTTTATGTATCCGTGGGCAGTCGCTTACGGCCGGCTGGGGCTGTTCGCCGTGATCGAAATGTTCGTTTTCGTGGTGCTGCTTGTGATCGGTTTCGCGTACGCCTGGAAAAAGAAGGTGTTAACATGGACTTCGATCTAGAATCGATCCGGCCGGAGGAACGCCGGGAACTTGAGCGCACCGTCTTTTTCGCGACGCTGGAGCAGATCAAGGCATGGGCGCGCAGCAATTCGCTCTGGCCGCTGACGTTCGGGCTGGCGTGCTGCGCGATCGAGATGATGGGCACCGGCGCGTCTCATTACGACCTCGACCGGTTCGGCGTCATGTTCCGCGCATCGCCGAGACAGGCCGACGTCATGATCGTCGCCGGCACGGTGACGAAAAAGATGGCGCCGCTTTTGCGACGGCTGTACGACCAGATGCCGGAGCCGAAATGGGTGATCGCGATGGGCTCGTGCGCGACGGCCGGCGGTCCTTACGTCAAATCGTATTCAGTCGTCAAAGGAGTCGACCAGATCGTGCCCGTCGACGTCTATATTCCCGGTTGCCCGCCGAACCCGGCTGCTCTGATCTACGGCATCAACAAGCTGCAGGAGAAGATCCGGCGTGAGGCCAAAACCGGCAAGCAGGTGACGAGCGCATGACGGAGGATCGGAAGGGCGAGGGCGTCGAAGTTTCTTCGGAACCGGAACAAGCGCCTTCGCCGGAGCGGGCGAAGGCGGAAGCGTTGACGGAATGGATCCGCCTGGCGGTCGGTGAAGATGCGATCGAAGAGTCGTACGTCAACGAAAAAGACGGCAACAGGATTTGCCTCGTCGTCCGCGCGGATCATTGGCCTAACGTCGCGCGGTTGTTGAAAGAGAAAGAACGATTCGACTATTTGCGCAGTCTGGCCGGCGTCGATTTTGAGACGCATATGGAAGTCGTCTACCATTTGACGTCGCTGGAAACGCGCGAGAACGTCTGCGTCAAAGTGCGGACGTCCCGTGAGTCGCCGTCGATCCCCTCCGTTGCCAGCGTGTGGGCGACGGCGGACTGGCACGAGCGGGAAGCGTACGACCTGTTCGGCATCCGGTTTCCCGGACACCCCGACTTGCGGAGAATTCTGCTGCCGGACGACTGGGTCGGGCACCCGCTGCGGAAAGATTACGAGCCGCACGATCCGGAGGTATGACCGATGGTCCGAACGGAAGAGCTGCTGTTGAACGTGGGGCCGCAGCATCCGAGCACGCACGGGGTATTCCGCTGCATCATCAAGCTGGACGGCGAAATCATTACGGAAGCGACGCCGGTCATCGGATATTTACACCGCGGAACCGAAAAATTGGCGGAAAATTTGAATTATACGCAGATCATCCCGTACACCGACCGGCTGGACTACGTCTCCGCGATGACGAACAATTACGTATACGTCCACACGGTCGAAAAACTGCTCGGCGTCGAAATACCGGAACGTGCGGAGTATTTACGGCTGATCGTGATGGAGCTGCAGCGGATTGCCAGCCACCTCGTCTGGTGGGGAACGTATTTGCTCGATCTCGGGGCGATGAGCCCGTTTTTGTATGCGTTCCGCGAACGGGAAATGATCATCGACCTGTTCAACGAATTGTGCGGAGCCCGGCTCACGTACAGCTACATGCGGGTTGGCGGCGTGAAATGGGACGCTCCGCCGGGGTGGATCGAGAAGGTGCGCGATTTTATTCCCTACATGCGGAAGCGGCTGGAGGAATACGACGCCCTGGTAACCGGCAACGAAATTTTTATCAACCGGCTCAAAGGCGTCGGCGCCTACGATGCGAAGACGGCGATCGAATACGGCTTAAGCGGCCCGAACCTTCGCTGCACGGGCGTCAAGTGGGATTTGCGCAAGGACCAGCCGTACTCGATCTACGACCGGTTCGAGTTCGACGTGCCGGTCGGACAAAACGGCGACTGCTACGATCGATACAGGGTGCGCCTGGCGGAAATTCGCGAGTCGCTGCGCATTTTGGAACAGGCGGTCGCAAGTTTTCCGTCCGGGGGCGACATTATGGGCAAGGTACCGCGGGTATTGCGCGTACCGGAAGGCGAGGCGTACGGAGCGATCGAATCGCCCCGCGGCGAAATCGGTTGCTATATCATATCAAAAGGAAAAGATAAGCCGTTTCGGCTGAAATTCCGGCGTCCGTCGTTCGTCAATCTACAGATTTTGCCCAAGCTGCTCGTCGGGCAGCCCGTCGCCAACCTGATCGCGATTTTGGGCGGTATCGACATCGTGCTCGGGGAGGTCGACGGATGATGGGCGGATATGCGGCGGCGATCGGAACCGGGGTGCTGATGCTGGTTCTTGTGCTCGGTTTCGTCACCTACGCGATTTATTTCGAGCGCAAAGTGATCGGCTGGATGCAGGCAAGAGTCGGCCCGAACCGCGTCGGGCCGTTCGGACTGCTGCAGACGGTGGCGGACGTGCTGAAGTTGCTGCTGAAGGAAGACACGGTGCCGGAACGCGCCGATCGCGGTCTGTTCAGGCTTGCTCCGGTGCTGGCGTTCGTGCCGGCGTTCGCTTCGATCGCGGTGTTGCCGTTTTCGGAACGGCTCGGCCTGGCCGACCTCGACGTCGGGTTTCTGTATTACGCCGCGCTGTCCAGCCTGACGACGATCGCGATCGTCATCGGCGGCTGGGCGTCGAACAACAAATATTCCTTGATCGGCGGCATGCGTTCGGCGGCGCAGATGATCAGTTACGAAATTCCGCTCGTGCTGTCGGTCGTCGGCGTCGTGTTGTTGAGCGGCAGCCTCAATTTGCGGACGATCGTCGAGGCGCAGGCCGGCTGGTTTTGGAATTGGAATATTTTTCCACAGATTTTAGGGTTCGCAATTTTTCTCGTCGCGGCGATTTCGGAGTTGAACCGGACGCCGTTTGACCTGCCGGAAGCGGAGTCCGAGCTCGTTGCGGGTTATCATGTGGAGTACAGCGGTTTTCGATTCGCCTTTTTCATGCTGGCGGAGTACGTCTACGTGTTCGCGATCGCCGCGTTGACGACGGTGCTGTTTCTCGGCGGTTGGCATCCGCCGTTTCCGGTGTTGGCTTTCGTGCCGGGCATCGTCTGGTTTACGCTGAAAGCGGCGGCGGTCGTGTTCTTCCTGTTCTGGTTGAGGGCGACGTTGCCGCGAGTCCGTTCGGACCAGCTGATGGAGATCGGCTGGAAGGTGTTGTTGCCGCTCGCGCTCGCCAACGTCTTTTTGACCGCGTTCGCCATGGAGATCCGCAAAGCGGTCTGGGGGTGACGGCCCGAGGCCGCGGGGGAGGGATGAAGCGATGAAAGGGATCGTCAAAGGTCTCGGCGTGACGCTGCGGGGAATCGCCGGCAAAAAAGTGACGTACCGATATCCGGATGCACCGATCCGTATGCCGGACCGGTTTCGCGGCATTCAGCACGTCATTCCCGAAAAATGTATCGTCTGTTTCCAATGTCAGCGTATTTGCCCGACCGAGTGCATCACGTTGACCGGTAAGCCGAATCCGGACCCGGAAAAAAAGGGCAAGGTACTCGACACGTTCGATATCAATTTCGAGCTGTGCATTTTATGCGACCTGTGCACGGAAGTTTGCCCGACGGAGGCGATCGTGATGACCGGCAATTTCGAACTGGCGGCCTACAGCCGCGACGAATTGTTCAAGGATTTGCGCTGGCTGCACGACAACGACACAAACGTCCGCCAGGAAAATCACCCGGCGGGCGCGGCGCCGCGCGGGGGGGCGGCGAAGGGATGATCGATGCTGCGGCCGCGGTCTTTTTCCTTCTGTCGCTGGGCGTCATTGCGGGCGCCGTTTATTTCGTCGGGCTGGACAGGGTCGTCCACGCGACGCTTGCCGCCGCGTTTTCGTTCGTGGCGCTGGCGGGCCTTTACGTCATGCTGGGCGCGGAATTTCTCGCGTTCGTCCAAGTGCTCGTCTACGCCGGGGCGGTGACGATTCTGATGATTTTCGGCATCATGATGACGCGCCACGGCGACGAGAGCGAACGACCGTCTCCGGCCGGACGGCGCGTCGCGGCGTTCATCGGATCGGCGCTTTTGTTCGGCGCGCTGTTTTGGGCCATTCGCGCCGCGGATTTCGGGTTGACGACGACGCCCGAGCCGCAAGACAACGTGCGCCGGATCGGCGAGTCGTTTTTGACGGATTACGTCGTCGCATTCGAGCTGTTGTCGGTGCTTTTGACGGCGGCCTTCATCGGCGCGGTGGCGATCGCGAAGCGGGAGGAGGAGCATAAATGACGGCGACGTCTCCGTATCTGACGCTGGCCGCTGTTCTGTTCTGCATCGGCTTGTACGGCGCGCTGACGAAGCGGAGCGCGGTCATGGTGCTGTTGTCGATCGAGCTGATGCTGAACGCTGTGAACCTGAATCTGGTGGCGTTTTCCGCCGGGGGCTGGCTGCCGTCGCTGGCCGGGCAGACGTTCGCGCTGTTCAACATCGCCGTCGCGGCCGCGGAGGCGGCCGTCGGCATCGCGATTCTGATCGCGTTTTTCCGGTCGCGCGGATCTTCTGAGATTACCGACATGACGACGGTCGGAGGCGGCCGTCGGCGCGGCCGGGCGCAGTGACTCGGGAAGGGAAAGGGCGGACATCATGTCGACGGTAACGCAGTGGGCATGGCTTATACCGGTGTTTCCGCTGGCGGCGTTTCTTGTGCTGATCGCGCTCGGACGGGCGTCGGCGCGGACGGCCGTTTTCGTTTCGACGGCCGCCGGAGCCGCGTCGTTTGCGCTCGCCGTCGCGGTGGCGGCGGAATATGTGCGCGGTGCGGAAGATTATACATACGAAGGGCCGGTCTGGCTCCGGCTCGGGGATACCGCGCTTCGGCTCGGATTCGAGTTGAACCGGCTAAACGCGCTGATGATCGTCGTCGTGGCGACGGTCAGCCTGCTCGTCCTCGTCTATTCGGCCGGTTACATGCGCGGCGACCCGCGCATCGGCGTCTATTACGCGTACGTTTCGCTGTTTTCCGCGTCGATGTTCGGGCTCGTCATGTCGGCTCATCTCGTCCAGCTTTACGTGTTCTGGGAGCTGGTCGGGCTCGGGTCGTTTCTGCTGATCGGGTTCTGGTATGCGAAGCCGGAAGCGAAAGCGGCGGCAAAGAAGGCGTTCGTCATGACGCGCATCGGCGACGCAGGGCTGCTTGCGGCAATTTTGCTCCTGTTCTGGAACATGCCGGATCACGCGCTCGACTTTACGTCGCTGCACAACGCGTTCGCCGACGGGCGGTCGCCGGTGAGCGAACCGATGACGACGCTGATCGCGCTGCTTGTTTTTCTCGGCGCGGTCGGCAAGTCGGCGCAGCTGCCGCTGCATACGTGGCTTCCGGACGCGATGGAAGGTCCGACGCCGATCAGCGCGCTCATCCACGCGGCGACGATGGTGGCGGCCGGCGTTTATCTGGTGGCGAGGATGTACGACCTATTTCTGGCGTCGCCGGAGGCGATGGCCATCGTTGCGTATATCGGCGCGGTGACCGCGCTGATGGCGGCGACGGTCGGCGCGGTGCTGACGGACATCAAGCGCGTGCTGGCGTTTTCGACGGTCAGCCAGCTGGGGTACATGATGATGGCGCTCGGCGCGGGTGCATATGCGGCAGGTGTCTTTCATCTGTTTACGCACGCGTTTTTCAAGGCGCTCCTGTTTTTGGCGGCCGGCAGCGTCATTCATGCGGTGCATACGCAGGATATTCGGGAAATGGGTGGATTGGCCGCGAGGATGAGGACGACGGCGGCGACGTTCGCGATCGGTGCGCTCGCGCTGGCCGGCGTTTTTCCGCTGTCCGGGTTTTGGTCGAAAGACGCGATTTTGGCGTCGGTGCTGGAAAAAGACGTTCTTCTGTTTGCGATCGGCGTCACCGGTTCGTTCGTGACGGCGTTTTACATGGCACGGCTGTTTTTCCTGACGTTTTACGGCCCTCGTTTCGAAGGCGGCGGAAAGCGGGAACCGGCCGAGTCGCCGGCAGTCATGACGGTGCCGCTTGTCGCGCTTGCAGTGCTGTCGGCCGTCGCCGGGTTCATCGAATGGCCAACGGGATGGTTCGATGAATGGCTCGGGCGACCGAAAGGTCATGAAAGCGCCGGCTGGCCGGTGATGATGTTGACGACTGCCGTTGCTTTGGCGGGGATTGCGGCCGGATGGGCACTGTACGGTTCTCGGCGGGCGCCGCGGCGGGGGCCTGTCGGAAGAACGTCGGCATTGTACCGGCTGCTGGAACGCAAGTATGCGTTCGACGAGATCTACGAAGCGACGGTCGTGCGGCCGGTGCGGACCCTCGCCGGGTGGCTTGCGGTGCTGGACGAGCGGACGGTCGACGGAGCGGTTCGCGCCGTTGCCGCGGCAACCGTTGCGTTCGGCCGTTTTACCGGTCGGCTTCAGAACGGGCAAGTCCAGACATACGGCGTCGCCGTGCTGATCGGACTCGTCGCGCTGATCGCTGTCGCGGCGGGGAGGGGGATCTGGTCATGACATGGCTGCTTTTGTCGCCGGCGCTCGGACTGGCGGCGCTGGCGCTCGTTCCGTCGGAATCCGGCGGACGCGTCCGCCTCGTCGGGACGCTCGGGACGTTGCCGCCGCTTGCGCTAGCCGTTTGGTATTACGTCGCCGGCGTTCCCCGCGAGACGGAGACGGCGACGTGGTTTCGGATGCCGCTCGGCGGCGGTCCGACGCTCGAGCTGACGTACCGGCTCGGATGGGACGGCATAACCGCCGCGCTTGTCCTGCTGACAGCGATCGTCTCGACTGCCGCGGCTTTGGCGGGATGGAACGTCAAGAAACGGCGGAAGACGTTTTATGCGCTGTTGCTCACGCTGGAAATCGGCCTGCTCGGCGCTTTCGTCGCGCGGGATTTGGCGCTGTTTTTCCTGTTCTTCGAGCTGGCGCTCGTGCCGACGTTTTTCCTGATCGGCATCTGGGGACGCCGGGAGCGGGAACGCGCGGCCAACCGGTTTTTGATTTACAACGGGCTCGGATCTGCACTCATGTTGATCGCGTTCGGCCTCGTTGCGGCGGTCGCGGCGGGAAACGCCGGCGCAGCCGTCGTAACGACGGATTTCGAACGGGTGGCGCAAGGGCTCGCTGCATCCGGGGCCGGCGAGGCGCTGCGCTGGACGGCGTTCGCGCTGCTGGCGGCGGGATTCGGCATTAAGATGCCGGTGTTTCCGTTACATACGTGGATGCTGAAAGTGCATGCGGAGGCGCATCCCGCCGTCGTCATGATGCATGCCGGGCTTTTGCTGAAGTTGGGCGCATACGGCATCTTGCGGTTCGGCTTTTCGCTGTTTGCCGCCGAATTTGAGACTTCGGCGCCGGTCGTCGCCGCGCTCGGCGCGATCGGACTTCTGTACGGCGCGTTGATCGCCCTTCGGCAGACCGAACTGCGGCTCGTGCTCGCCTATTCCAGCCTCAGCCACATGGGGATGACGCTGATCGGCATGGCGGCACTGAATGAGACGGGCGTCCGCGGAGCGGTGTTTCAAATGGTGTCGCACGGGCTCGTCGCGGCAATATTGTTTCTGATCGTCGGGTGTTTGGCCGAGCGGACGCAGACGACGGATTTGGCGGATCTCGGCGGTCTGGCGAAACCGGTGCCGTTTATTGGAGGCATGTGGATGCTGGGGGGGCTGGCCGCGCTGGGGTTACCGGGGTTGTCCGGGTTCGTCGGCGAACTGCTCGTGCTCGCCGGTGCGTTCGGCCCGCTGCCGTGGGCTGCGGTCGCCGGGCTGGTCGGCATCGTGCTGGCGGCCGTGTACATGCTGCGCGCCGTCATGGGTGTCACGTTCGGGCCGTTGCCGGAACGGTTCGAATCGTTGCGCGACGCGCGGTTCGAGGAAGCGCTGCCGGCGGTCGCGCTCGCCGCGTTCATCGTGCTGCTCGGCGTTTACCCCTCCGTGTTGGAGTCGACGGTTCGGCCGGCGGTTGAACATCTCATGCGGGGATTCGGGGGATGAACGCGATGCGGGCGCAGGACTGGGTCTCGTTGTTGCCGGAAGGCATTTTGATCGGGATTTCGATCATACTGCTAGTGTTTGATCTCGCGTCGCCGGACCGTCGGTGGAAATCGCGGGCGATCGGCTGGCTGTCGTTCGCGGGCATCGTCGCTGCGTTCGTCGCGACCGCCGCGATCGGCCGGACGGCAGAGACGGTCCGGTTGTTCGGGGACAGCGTCGTCGTCGACGCGTTCGCCGTCGCGTTCAAACTCGTGATTTTGACCGCATCCGGTCTCGTCGCGCTGATGAGCGTCGGGACGGTGCGGAAGCCGGACGTTCCGGTCGCGTCGGAATATTTCTGCCTGTTGCCGCTCGCCGTCGCCGGCGCGATGATTGTCGTGTCGTCCGGCGATCTAGTCACGCTGTACGTCGGGCTTGAACTCATGAGCATCGCGACGTATGTGCTCGTTGCGGTGCGCAAACAGACCGCGACGTCGGCGGAGGCGGCGTTCAAGTATTTGACGGTCAGCGGCATCGCCAGTGCGGTGACGCTCTACGGTATGTCGTTTTTGTACGGGACGGCGGGCACGACGAATCTGGAAGCGATCGGACGGCATCTGCCGACGATGTCCGACCGGTTCGACGGCCTACTGATCATGGCGCTCGCCCTCGTCGTCGCGGGCGTCGCCGTGAAAACGGCGGCGGCGCCTTTTCACGCCTGGGCGCCGGATGTCTATCAAGGTGCGCCCTCAGCGGCCGCTGCGTTCTTGGCCGCCGTGTCTAAGGTGGCGGCCGTCGGGCTGCTGATCCGGCTCGTCGTCGGCGCCTTCGGTCCGCATCACGTCTTCGGACAAGTGGCGTCGGCGATGATCGCGCTTGTCGCCGCGACGGCGATGATCGTCGGCAACGCGGTCGCGCTGCGCGAACGCAACGTTCGCCGACTGATCGCGCTGTCCGGCGTGGCGAATGCGGGTTATTTACTCGTTCCGCTCGCCGTGCACGCGGGACAGCCCGAGGCCGTCGGGGCCTTAACGGATGTAACGGTGTTTTACGCGCTCGCTTATGCGGTTATGACCGTCGGCGCACTGGCGGTGTCGGCCGCCGTCGCGGCCGCGGAAGGACACGAGGACATGTCGGCGTTCGCCGGGCTGTATCACCGCGCGCCCTTGACGGCGTGGGCGATGGTCGTGCTGCTCATGTCGCTGGCCGGATTGCCGCCGACCGGCGGATTCGTCGGCAAACTGCTCATTTTGCTGGACGCCGTCCGAAGCGGCATGTACGGTTTGGCGGCCGTGCTCGCCGTGACGAGCGTCGTTTCATTCTATTACTATTTTGCCGTCGCCAGGCAAATGTTTTTGCGAACGTCCGGCGGGCCGGCCGTATCGATGTCCGCCCCGGTCGGCGCGACTGTCGCGGTTTGCGCGGCGGCGACGCTGGCGCTCGGGTTGTATCCGCAAGGGTGGACCGCTCTCTGGCCGTAAGGCCTCGGCCGAAAGATCAAGGGCCCGGCCGCGCCGAAAGAAGTGCGGGCTGAAACTTTTTGTCCGCAGGGCCGGTCTATGTAGTTAAAACGGGGCGAAAGGCTTGACGCGGACATGAACGCACGAATCCGGACCGGTCTTCGGTTCGCCGTCGCGGCGGCGTTCGCCTGCCTCGCCGGGGTGCCTGCCGTCTTCGCTTTTGCGGAGTCTTCTCCGGGGGGCCGGCCTCAAGACCGGTATTATCCTTTTCAGGAATATTTGCCGTTGATCGGCATGGAATCGGTTTGGTCGCGCCAGGAGACGTTTCCGCCGATCACCGTGGCGCTGATCGATACAGGTGTCGATTTGTCGCATCCGGAGCTGAAGCCGGTTCTCGTCGAGGGTGTCAATCTCGTCGATCGGAACAAGCCGCCGCAAGATGATAACGGGCATGGCACCCAGGTCGCCGGGGTCATGGCGGCGATCCGCAATGCGGACGGCATCGCCGGTATCGCCGACAACGTGCGCCTGATGCCGATCAAGGCGCTCGACCGGTACGGCGAAGGCAGCGAGGCGACGCTGGCCGAGGCGATTCGCTATGCCGTCGACCGCGGAGCCCGTGTCGCGGTATTGTCGGTCGGCCTGCTGAAGGACGACCCGGCGGTGCGCGAGGCGGTGGCGTACGCGGAACGGCGCGACGTGCTGCTTGTGGCCGCCGTCGGCAACAACCAGGGGCCTTATGTCCATTACCCGGCGGCTTATCCGACGGTGTTGGCGGTCGGCGGCGTCGGGCTCGACAAAAAACCGGTTCCGGACGCCAATTACGGCCCCGAGGTCGACTTGGTCGCTCCTTGGCTCGTCTACACGACCGCGCTCGGCGGCCGTTACGAGTACCGGAAAGGCACGTCCATGGCGGCACCGCAAGTTGCCGCCGTGGCGGCGTTGTTGCGGGCCAAGCGGCCGGAATGGCGGGCTTTCGAGGTTCGCGAACGGCTTCGGCAAACCGCTGAAGACATCGGACCGCCCGGCTGGGACGAGCGGACGGGATACGGTCTTTTGCGCGCCGACCGGGCGCTGGCCGCCGACCGGCTGCCGGCAGATCCGCGCGAGCCGAACGACGATGCGGCGTCTGCCTCGGTTTTTCCGCTCGGCAAAATGATCGCGGCGGACATCGGTCCCGGCGATGTCGACTGGTTTCGCGTCACGTCGCCATACGATGCGGTGTTGGAATTAACATTCGACGCGGATGCCCCGGCGTCCGGGCGGGTCGACGTCCACGACGCCGCGGGCAGGCTGCGTGCATCGTTTTCGTGGATGTCGGGACAGAAAACAGACGTCCCGGTCCGGCAGGGCGTCAACTTGATCCGGGTGACCGGCGCATCGGACAGGAAAACGACGGTCGGCTATCGGCTGTCGTCTCGCCTGAGGATGAATCCCGACGCGTTCGAAGACAACGACGAACCGTACAAGGGTTACGTATTGCCGTTTCGAAGCCAGACGGTATGGGGAACGTTCCATCGCGACGACGACCGCGATTGGTTCATTCTGCAGACCGGAATACCGGCGGAGGTGCGAATCGAGGCGGCGCCCGATACGCTGCGGATGGATCTGGTGCTCGGCTGGATGAAAGCCGGCGGATCGGAGATCGCGATCGACGAGGGCGGCAGGGGGCGGGCGGAGCAGTTCGGCCCGCTGCACATCGACCCCGGCACGTACTATATTTCGGTCCGTTCGTTCGACCGGACGGCTGTTGTCGGCATGTATCAGCTGAACATTTCCATATCGCCGGTGTACACCGATCCGCACGAACCGAACGACAGGCCGTACCAGTCCTCCGACATGCCTCCGGGCGGTGCGGCGGAAGGCGTCGTCGCGGACGGACGCGACGAAGACTGGTTTCGGTTTTGGGCGGAATCCGACGGTGCCGTGATTGTCGAATTGAACGGCCGCGGCGGGGACGGCAGGTTGACGGCGGTTTTGTTGAACGCCGAGGGAAGGCCGGTTGCGGAGAAGTCGTGGTTCGGATGGGAGTCCGGTGTTTTGCTCGAAGCTCCGGTATCGAAAGGGATGTATTATCTCAAGATTACCGGCGACGGAACGGGCGGCGCTGCGCCGTACGCCTTGCGCGTTCAGACGAGAAGGCTGTTCGCGGGTTTTGTCGACGTAGAAGGCCATTGGGCGCAGTCGGCCGTGGCCGAAGCCGTCAGCCGGGGATGGGTCGACGGCTACGGCGGCATTCGGTTTTATCCGGACCGGCCGATTACGCGCGCCGAGGCGATCGCCGCGTGGGCGAAAGCTGCGGGATACCGCGGCGGCCGGGATGTGCCCGAGGTACATTTCACCGACATGCCGAAAACACATTGGGCTTATCCCTACGTCGCATACGCGACGGCGCGCGGCGTCGCGAACGGGCGGTCGCCGGGTCGTTTTGCGCCTGACGTCGCGATGACGCGCGCTGAAATGGCCGCGTTCGTCGACCGGTTTCTCGACGACCGGCGGTCGGCCGGAGGCTGGACGTCGTCGCCGTTTTCCGACATGACGCCGGCACACTGGGCTTACGGCGCGGTGTTAAGGCTGGCTTCCGACGGCTGGCTGCAAGGATATCCGGACGGAACGTTCGGCCCCGACCGGCCGGCGACGCGCGCGGAATGGATCCATTTGCTAACGCTGCTTGCGGGCCGCGCCCGGAGGGATGGCGGATGAGTCCCGCGGATCAATTGCAACAGGCTGCGGCTGTGTACGCCGTCATCGACATCGTCATCGTATTGGTGTCGATCGCGGCGGCGTGGTGGGCGTTGCAACAGGTGCGGTGGGAGGCGTTTTTGAAAGACCCCGCCTCGCCGCGATCGAAATGGTTGATGGTCATGCTGGCGGCCGTCGTCGGCTATCAGTTCGCCCGGTTTATTCTCGACTATATGGCCTGGTCTTCACAGCTGGACGGGTTTTTCTAGCGAATTCGCGGTTCTGTCCGGCGTCGCCCTTTCATAGACTGGCTCCAGGGGTGATGCTGGAACCGATGCAGTGGAAGAAGGCGATCGTCGGCCTCGGAATTGCGGCGTTTGTCGGGACGGTAGCGTCGGGCTGGCTGCCGAGGCCCGTCGCGACAGACCGGATGCCGGTTTCCGGCGGACCGTCTGCGGAATCGGCTGCGGACCTGCAGGTCTCGCAAGGACCGACGATTTCGGTCTGGTTTTCGAACCGGGGCGAGCTGGCCGCATTGCCGCTCGAGCAGTACGTCCTCGGCGTCGTCGCGGCGGAGATGCCGGCCGAGTTCGCATTGGAAGCGCTCAAGGCGCAGGCGATCGCGGCCAGAACGTACGCGGCGCGGCGACTTTTCTATCCGGAAGAGCGGAGCGAGGACGCGAGGCGAAACGGAGCGGACGTAACCGACACGGTCCGCGACCAGGCGTTTGTACCCCGAACGTTCGGCGACGGCGGCGTTTACGAACGGGCGGTGAAAGAAACCGCAGGACTTGTGCTGACGTACGGAGGCCGCCCGGCGGTGGCTTCCTATTTTTCAACAAGCAATGGATATACGGAAGATTCGGAAGAATATTGGGGAACGTCTTTTCCTTATCTGAAAAGTGTTCCAAGTCCGTGGGACCGGCGTCTCTCCCCGGCGTTCAAACAAACTGTGCGCATGGCGAAAGTTGAGGTCGCCCGCAGGCTCGGCCTGACCGGTCCGTTTAGCGTTGCCGGCCGGGACGCGCCGAAAGTGCTGGAACGGACGGCCGGCGGACGGATCAAGCGGATCCAGCTCGGCGGAAAAATGTTTACCGGCCGCGAAGTCCGCGAAAAACTCGGCCTCGCTTCCGCCGATTTCGCTTGGCGCGACGCAGGCCAATGGATCGAATGGACGACGTACGGCAGCGGCCACGGCGTCGGCATGAGTCAGTGGGGCGCGCAGGGTATGGCGCTTGAAGGCAAGTCGGCGTTCGAGATTCTGGCATACTTTTATCGCGGAACACAAGTTTCCCGCGTATAAAAGCCTCCCATTTGGAAAAAATGGGGGGTGAGGTGATGAAAGGATGTCAGAATCGAAGCAACCGACCGATGTCGCCGCCGAGCCGTCTTTCGCCGGTTCTTCGGGTCGCGGTCGTGCCGCGGTCGCCTGGCGGAAAATGTTTTCGAAGCGATGGGTATTTCCTGCCGTCTACGTGGCGGCGGCGGCCATGCTGGTGACGTTCGTCTGGATGTTCCGGGGAGAGCGGAGTTCGCTGGAGGCGAATCCCACTCCGGGCGACGCTTCCGTCGTCGAAGGCGTGACGGGCGAATCTCCCTCAGGGGAAGCCGTCGCTGTGAACGCTCCGGCGGAAACGTTCCGTTCGCCCGCGCGGGATCCGTCGGCCGTTCAAATCGTGCGCCCGTATTTCGATCCCGGCGCCGGCGGGGAACAAAAACAGGCGGCCGTCGTCAAGAGGGAGGACGAATTCACGCTGCACGTCGGCGTCGACTACGCGCGCTCCGACGCGGCACCGTTCGAGGTCGTCGCCGTCTACAGCGGCAAAGTGACGCGTGTGGGCGACAACCCGGTCGTCGGCAAGCTCGTCGAGATCACGCATCCGAACGGATATGTATCGGTCTACCAGTCGCTCGGTGAAATCGCGGTCGCCGAGGGGCAGGACGTCCGGCAAGGCGATCCGATTGGCAAGTCGGGGGAAAACGAACTGGAACGCGAACTCGGCAACCATCTGCATTTTGAATTGCGCAAAGCGGAAACGTGGGAACCGGTGCATCCGGACAAAGCTCCCCGTTCGTAGGGTCAATAGTGGAGGGAAAGCGGCGGTCGACGCCGCTTTCTTTTTTTGGCTCAACGAACGGGCTCGTCAGGCTCGACCGCGGCGAATATCGCGCCCTGCCGCTCATATAATGTACCAAAACGTCAGGCAGGGAGGCGAGCGGTTTTGCACGATTATATCCGAGAACGTACCATCAAAATCGGCCGCAGCCTGGTCGAGACGCGCCAAACGGTACGCCACATCGCCAAGGAATTCGGCGTTTCCAAAAGCACGGTGCACAAAGATTTAACAGAGAGGCTTCCCGAAATCAACCCCGATCTGGCGCATCAAGTCAAGATGATCCTCGAATACCACAAATCGATCCGGCATCTTCGCGGCGGGGAAGCGACCAAAATCAAATACAAGCGGTCCCGCCAAAACGAGACTTCTTCCTCATCGTCCCCGACTCCACCCTCGCCACCGGACTCGCTGGTCGGTCTCCGTTCTTGAACAAGCGCCTCGACTGAAGAAGAAAGAGCCGAAAGAAGGATTTTGTTTTTTTGTGGCGAAGATCATAATAGATTACGTGTCGTTTTGCGGCGATCGGAAGCGGGGGGCTGTCGGCGGATGTCGCTTTTTTCCAAAGACATCGGGATCGACTTGGGAACTGCCAATGTGCTGATTTATGTCAAGGGGCGCGGCATCGTGCTCAACGAGCCGTCGGTGGTGGCGATCGAGCAGGAGACGAGACGCGTGCTTGCGGTCGGTGAGGAGGCCCGCCGAATGGTCGGGCGGACGCCGGGCAACATCGTCGCCATTCGGCCGCTGCGCGACGGCGTCATCGCGGATTTCGAGATTACGGAAATGATGTTGAAATCGTTCATCGGCAAAGTCGGCGGCCGGTCGTGGTTCAGCCGTCCCCGCATTCTGATCTGCGCGCCGACCAACATCACGTCCGTGGAACAGAAAGCCATCCGCGAAGCCGCCGAGCGGTGCGGGGCGCGGGAAGTCCTGCTGGAGGAAGAGCCGAAAGCCGCCGCGATCGGCGCGGGCATGGACATTTTCCAGCCGTGCGGCCATATGGTGATCGACATCGGCGGGGGAACGACGGACATCGCCGTCCTTTCGATGGGCGACGTCGTGACCTCCTCTTCTGTTCGCGTCGCGGGGGACAAGTTCGACGAAGCGATTTCCAAGTATATTCGTAACAAGTATAAATTGTTGATCGGAGAAAGGACAAGCGAAGACGTTAAAATCCGAATCGGCACGGTTCTAGAAGGCGGCCGGTCGGACGAAATGGAGATCCGAGGGAGGGACATGGTGTCCGGACTGCCGATGACGGTGACGGTCTGCTCGGAAGAAATCCGCGAGGCGCTCTGGGAACCGGTCTCGGCGATCGTTTCGGCGGCCAAATCGGTGCTGGAGCGGACGCCGCCCGAGCTTGCGGCCGATATCATCGATCGCGGTATTATGCTGACCGGCGGCGGTGCGTTGCTTCACGGCCTGGACAAGTTGTTGGCGAACGAGCTGCAGGTGCCCGTCGTCGTGGCGGACGATCCGATGGGCTGTGTCGCCAAAGGAACGGGTATCATGCTTGATCATCTGGATATGGTGAAGGCTGCCAAGGTGAAGTCGCGATAGAAAGGGGCGAATGTTGTGCTGCGGGGACTGTATACGGCGGCCGCCGGTATGTTGGCCGAACAGCGGCGGCACCAGATCGTCACGAACAATGTCGCCAATCTCAACACGCCCGGCTTTAAACAGTCGAATGCCGTCCTGCGCTCGTTTCCGGAGATGTTGATTCACGCCGTCGGCGGAAACGCCGTACCCGCGGCCAGGCCGATCGGCAGATTGAACACGGCCGTCATCGCCGAGGAAAACCTGCATGTCTGGGCACAGGGCGACCTGGAGGAGACCGGTCGTCCGCTCGACTTCGCGCTGGTATCCGACATTCCGGTCGACGGCGTGCGGTTCGGCGCTTACGGTATCGGCGTCGATGAAACGGGCGCGCGCGTATTTCAGCCGCAGGCGTTTTTCGCCGTGCGCAACGCAGACGGGGAATTGCGCTTGACGCGGAACGGACGTTTCGTCGCCGGTACGGGAGGCAGGCTGACGACGCCGGAAGGGTTCGAGGTGCTCGGCCGGGACGGGCGGCCGATCGTTTTGCCGCCGGGAGCGGATGTTTCACAATGGCGCGTGACGCCCGACGGCCGTTTCGTCGACGCTTCCGGCGCGCCGGTGACGGGGCCGGACGGTGTCGAGCTCGCGCTCGGCCTGTATGTGGCGGAAGATCCGCATGCTCTCGTCCGAGAAGGCGACGGCGTGTTCCGCTGGGAAGGCGACGCCGCCTTGCTCCGGCTGCTCGACGGGCCGGAACCCGGCGTTGAAGTGCGGCAAGGCTACCTGGAACGTTCAAACGTGGACGCTGCGCAGGCGATGGTCGAACTGGTCGCGGCGCTGCGGGCGTTCGAGGCGAACCAGAAAGTCGTCCAGGCGTACGACCGCAGCCTGGAAAAGGCGGTCAACGAAGTCGGCCGCGTCTAGTGCCTGCGTCGCCTGAAGGAGGTCTAGACGGCTCATGAACGGATCGATGATCATCGCGGCGGTCGGCATGCGGGCGTCGCAGCAGGCGCTCGAGGTTGCCGCGCACAATATCGCCAATGCCGACACGGTCGGGTTCAAACGGCGGGAAGCGTCGTTCGAGGACGTCCTCGCGCAGGTATACGAGCAACCGCCCGGCTTTCGGCTGCCCGGTCGGCTGACGCCGCTCGGCCTGCCCTATGGATGGGGGGCGAACGTCCATCAGCTTGCGCTTGACTTTCGTCCGGGACCGGTCGAGGAAACCGGTCGCGAACTCGACTTTGCGCTTGAGGGAGACGGACTGTTCGAAGTATCGGTCGCAGCTCAGCCGCAGCCGCTTTGGACGCGCGCCGGAGCGTTCGAATGGGCGGTCGACCCCGATGATCCGCAGCGGAAAGTATTGACGACCCCGGACGGAGCCTATGTGCTGGCCGAAGGCGGGGAGCGAATCTCGGTGCCGGCGGCGTCCGGGCTGCGCGTCGACGCGGAGGGGCGGCTGTATGAAGTGATGCCTGATGGAACGGAGAACGAGTTCGGCCGATTGTCCGTCGTGCGCGTCGTTCGACCGGATCTGCTCGTCAACGTCGGCGACAACCGGTTCACGCTCGCCGAAGGGGCCGCGGAGGCGGACGCCGTCGACCGCGCCAATGTGTGGACGGCGGACGGCGGCGTGCCGATCCGAGTGCGGCAGCGCGCGCTCGAGCAGTCGAACGTTCGGCCGGCGGACGAAATGGTCGACATGTTGGCGGCGCAGCGGGCGTTTCAGCTTCAGGCCCGGGCGTTCGCGACGGCGGAGCAGATGCTGGGGCTCGCCGTCTCCATGCGGGGGTGAACGCGAGCGTGAGACGCCTGCGGCGTCTGTGGTTTCCGCTGATTTATCCGTTATTGTGCGTGGCGGTGCTGGTCGCCGGCGCGGTCGTCGGCTATGCGGGATGGGGAAAAGGGGACCCCGGCGACGTGTTCCGGTGGCAGACGTGGAAACATCTGTTTGATCTAGTATTTGCTGATTAAAAGCAACTCTCGCTTCACGCGGGAGTTTCGGTTTCGAGGAGCGGGGGACGCAGACGACGTCGTCGGACGAAAAAAAGCGGCGGACGGCAGCCACTTTTTTTCGTCCACTCGACGACAAGAGGGTTCGGCGAACCGCTTCAGGCGAACGGCTTTTCCCGGCGCAGCCGCGCGATCTCTTCCGGCGACAGCCCCGTCACTTCCGCGATAAACCCGTCGTCCATCCCCTTCGCCATCAGCCGAACCGCTGTCGCCTTTCGTTCCTCAACCTGACCCTCGACCCGGCCTCCCGCTTCGTCTTCTCCAGCCACCGGTCCAGCATCTGCTCGAAATTCGTCGCCACTTCTTCCGCCTCCTCCCTGCTTCGCACTTCCTTCAGCCGCCGTCATGTACCCGAGCAGCCGGAGCGCCATCCTCGTCTCGACCGTCGACTGCACCTCGACCAGCACGACGACGATCTCGCGCCCGTCGGTGCGCAGCCGCCTGCGCCAGACGACGTCCGGCTCCCGCTTGCGGAGGTCCTGCAGGACGAGCGTCGACTCGACCTGGGTGAAGCTGTCTTCGTCGAGGTCGCGCACCCAGTCGGCGGGCACGAACGAGCGCAGGAAGTCGAGAAACACCGCCTTGACCGCCAGAAGGCCGCGGTAGGCGAGGTCGTGCACGTGATAGACCGGGACGGGCGGCACAGCGGGAGGCTCCGCCGGCCCGGACGCGACGGACGCCTGCGGCCGTGAGAGGACGCCGGCGGAATCGGCCGACGGCGATGCGGCCGACGACGATCCGGACGACGTCGACCGCGAAGTCGGTTCGAAGGCCACCGCCGCTTCTGCGGACACAGCCGCTTCGCGGGCGATCGCCGAAGGTTCGGCCGCCTCCTGGAGAACGGCTTCGGCGGCCGTCCGCTCGGAAGCGTCGGAAGCCGCACCGAGGCAAGACGGCGCCTTCGGCCGGTCGCGCCGATTCCGCGCGGAGTCCCGAACGTTTTTCCGCTTGACCAACGCGATTCGTCCTTTCGCTAAAAATATTGTATCACAAAACAAAACCGTCCGGACGACGGCGTCCGCCGCACCCAACGCCATGCGGCCCGCGCCTGTCCGGACGGTGCTTCCGTCCACGGGAGAAAAGTAGGGACAATATACCCGAACGTCTGTTTTGTGGACGTTTTCATTATAGCACGCCATAGCACGCCGGCGGACGGACTGCAAATCATCTTTGCCGAACTGCCGAACGCCGGCCGTGTGTTTTCGTTTCGCAAAGCGGACGAGGTATAGTATAATCATGAAATGGCGACCATGATGCCGAACCGCCTTCGACGAAAGCCTTCTCGCGAGGAGAGGAAGGGAACCTTGAACGTCCCCAATCTGTTCACCGTGTTTCGTTTTTGTCTGATCCCTCTGTACTTGTATGTTTTTTTCACCGGCCATCCGAAGACGGCGCTCGGCGTTATCCTGCTGGCCGGCGGAACGGACGTGCTGGACGGCTATCTCGCGCGGCGTCGCGGGGAAGCTACCGCGCTGGGGGCGTTGCTCGATCCGCTGGCGGACAAGCTGATGATGCTGGCGATCGTCGTGTCTTTATTGTGGAAACAGTGGATACCATGGCAAGCCGCCGCGCTGGTGGCGATGCGGGACATCGGGATGATTCTCGGTTCGGCGATTTTCCATCTGCGGGGCAAGTCGACGGTTCGGGCGAACTGGATGGGGAAGCTGACGACGCTTTGTTTTTATATTTCGATTGTTCTTATTTTCTTCGGATCGCCATTCGCACTGCCGCTTTTGTGGGCGACGATCGCGCTTTCGATCGTGACGAGCGTTATTTATCTCATTCTGGTGTATCATATCAACCGGCAGTCAAAAAAGAGCGTATGACGTGCATACGCTCCCTTATCTGAACCTCCGACCCTGCAGGATGTCGGAGGACAGTCGTTAGGATGCCGGACGGGGCGCGGTTTTATGCACTTCCGGTGGTTGAATTACAAAGGGGGATCGGAAATATGTGGGACGCCGCCCGCATTCAGGACGTCATTCCGCATCGATATCCGTTCTTGTTGGTCGACCGCATCGTGGAGGTGGAACCCGGCGTCCGTGCGGTCGGACTGAAAAACGTCACGGTGAACGAGCCGTATTTTGCGGGGCATTTTCCCGGCTATCCGGTCATGCCCGGCGTGCTGATCGTGGAGGCGTTGGCGCAGGTCGGGGCGTTCGCCATCCTGAGCAAGGACGAAAATCGCGGCAAGCTCGCGCTGTTTGCGGGCATCGATGCTTTTCGGTTTCGCGGCAAGGTTGTTCCCGGCGATACGCTCCGGCTCGAGCTGACGATCGGCCGACTGAAGGGAACGATCGGCGTCGGGGAGGCGAAAGCGACGGTCGGAGAGCGGCTGGTCGCCGAAGGCCGGCTTATGTTCGCGCTGGCCGATCGAGAGGTGGAAAAATGAACGACAGAAAAAGCGTTTTCGGGGGAGGGACGGTCGCATGCAGGCGACGTTTGCCGAAGCGAAGCGGAAATACGAGCTGTGGTTGAACCATCCGGCGGTCGACGCGGAAACGAAGCGGGAACTGCGGGAACTGGAAGGCCGCGACGACGAGATCGCCGATCGGTTTTTCAGGGACCTCGAGTTCGGAACGGGCGGCCTGCGCGGGGTCATCGGCGCCGGCACGAACCGGATGAACCGGTACGTCGTCCGGCGGGCGACGCAAGGGTTGGCGGCCTGGCTGGCGGATCAGGCCGCAGAGGGCGAACGGTCCGTCGTCATCGCGCACGATTCGCGCCGCATGTCGCGAGAATTCGCGGTGGAAGCGGCATGCGTGCTGGCCGCCAACGGGATTCGCGCTTATTTGTTCGACGATTTGCGGCCGACGCCAGAACTGTCGTTCGCCGTGCGCCATCTGCGCGCGTCGGCGGGCGTCGTCGTCACGGCGAGCCATAATCCTCCCGAATATAACGGCTACAAAGTGTATGGTCCGGACGGCGGCCAGCTCGTGCCCGATCCGGCGAGGCGGCTGACGGAACGGATCCGGTCGGTCGACTTTTTCGACGGCGTGCGCGTCGTCGCTCCGGAAGAAGCCGAACGGCGCGGGTTGCTCGTCCGCATCGGCGCGGACGTCGACGAGGCGTACTTGCGCGCCGTCCGCTCGGTCAGCCTGAATCCGGACGCGGCTGCACGGCTCGGCGACGATTTTCAGGTCGTCTATACCCCGCTGCATGGAACAGGGCGGATGCCGGTCTGCCGGGCGCTGGAATCGATCGGCGTCCGGCGGCTTTCGGTCGTCGAGGCGCAGGCGAAACCCGATCCCGAGTTTTCGACGGTAAAATCGCCCAACCCGGAAGAGCCGGAGGCGCTGTCGCTCGCCGTTGAGCAGGCGCGGCGGCTAAATGCCGATCTCGTGCTCGGCACCGATCCGGACTGCGACCGGGTGGGCGCGGCGGTGCGGGCATCGAACGGCGACTACGTCCTTTTGACCGGCAATCAGGCCGGCGCGCTTCTGGCGTATTATCTGTTAAGCCAGCTTCGGGAACGCGGACGGCTGCCGGCCGACGGCGCGGTGATCAAGACGGTCGTCACCGGCGAACTGGGCGCCGAGATCGCGAAATCATACGGAATGACGGTCTTCAATACGCTGACCGGTTTTAAATACATCGGTGAAAAAATGACGGAATTCGAACGGACCGGCGCGCACACGTTCGTGTTCGGCTACGAGGAAAGCTACGGTTATCTGGCCGGCGACTACGCGCGGGACAAGGACGGCGTCGTCGCCGCGATGCTGCTGGCTGAGGCGGCGGCGTTTTACAAACTGCAGGGTAAAACGCTGCTCGACGTCCTGCGCGAACTGGGCGATCGGTTCGGGCATTACCGGGAACGGCTGGAATCGATCGCGTTCAAAGGAATCGACGGCGCGGAGCGAATGGCGCAGGTGATGGACGGATGGCGGCGGTCGCCGCCGGCGGAAGTCGCGGGCGCGCGCGTCGTTCGCGTCATGGATTTCAGCCAGGGCATCGACGGTTTGCCGCGGGAAAACGCGATCAAGTTCGTGCTGGAGGACGGATCGTGGTTTTGCGTGCGGCCGAGCGGGACGGAACCGAAGATGAAGGTTTATTTCGGCGTGAAGGCCGCGACGGAACCGGAAGCCGAACGCCGTCTTTCCTCCCTGGCGGACGACGTCATGTCGCGGATGCGCACGGTTTGAAGCTTAAAGGGGTGCGGACATGGTCAACGGGCGGCGGTGGGATCGGTGGTTCGGACGCGCGCTGGCGGCGCTCGTGCTGTTGTCGATCGTCGCGTCGGCGCCGCTTGTGTACGACAAGCGAATGACGGAAACGACGCCGGGAAGCGACCGCGTCGAATTCGTGATCGACTATCGCGATCTGGTCGAGGCGGCGGCCTATCGGGTCGATCCGGCCGGTTACGTCGCCCGTCAGCTCGAAAGGCTGAAGGCGGCCGGAGTCGGCGCGGCCGCGGTTTACGAGTCGACGCTGGACGAGTGGGCGAAGGCGGGCCGAATCCGGCTGTTCGATTCGCGCGACGCCGCCGTTGTGGCCCTAGACGCCGCCGGGTTTTCCAAAAACCGGACGTATGTCCTTTTTGCCGATGAGAAAACAAAAGCGACGCTGGAGCCGCTTTTGCTGGAAACGTTCCGCGACGGACTCGGCGTCGACGTCGAGCCGTGGACGTTCGGCGGCCGGTCCGGCTACGCGATCGGCATGGCGCGCGAGGAGGCGGTGATGCAGCCGATGCGGCCGGATCCTCTCGCGCTGGCGCAGCTGAAGGACGCGGGGTTTCGCATCGTCGCGCGGCTCTCGAACCGGATGCGGCCGTTTTCGCCGGAGCGGCTCGACGCGATGTTGCGCGAGTTGCACGGCTACGGCGTCAGATGGATTGTGTTCGACGGCACGGAAGTGACGGGTTACGGCGGTTCGCGCGGAACGGACGGCATAAACGCGGTCGCGGCGACGATGCGCCGCTACGGCATGGGTGCGGCCGCGATCGAGCTCTTGAAAGAACCGCAGAAAGGTTTTGCGCGGCTGGCCAATCTGCTCGACTACGACGTCGTCCGGCTGACGTCGGTGACGGAAAAGGAAGTCGCGCAGCCGCCGCGGCGGATCGCCGACCGCATCGCGCTCGCCGTCAAGGACCGCAACATCCGCATCGTGTTTTTGAACACGGCGGCGGTGCGGGATTCGGACAAGGGCGTCGTCAACGATTATCTGGAGTCCAATCTATATCCCGCACTGGAAGGTCCGGAAGGCGCCGTCGAACGCGTCCGCCGCGCCGGCTTCGAAATCGGCGAGCCGCGGCCGTTTCACCCGCATGAATCGGTTCCGCGGCAACCGCTCAAGGCGGTCGTGCTGCTCGGCGTCGCGGCGCTCGTCGCCCTGGCGGCCGGGGAGTTTCTTCCCGGGCTGCGCCTTGTCGCGTTCGCGGCCGTTTCCGCCGGATTGGCGGCGCTTGCGGCATTGCGGCCGGAAACGGCGTTGCAGGCGGCGGCGCTGGCATCGGGTATTTCGGCGCCGACATTGGCCGTCGTGCGGTTCGTCCGAAGAATCGGCGAACAGGACGGCGGGTTTGAAGGGGGGCGTCGGCCGAGGCTTGCATGGATTTTCCGCGAATGGATGCAGGCCGCCGGAATCGCGCTCGTCGGCGCGGTGCCGATCGTTGCCCTGTTGAACGACGTGACATACAGCCTGTTGCTTCGGCAATATCGCGGCGTCAGCCTGCACTATGCGATGCCAGTTGTGTTGGTCGGCCTGTACGTCGCCTTTTTCCGGCACGACCGCAGTCTGCGCGGCGCCGTCGTACGCGCGCGGTCGCTGCTCGTTGCGCCGGCCAACGTTTTCGCACTGTTGTTTATTCTGGCGGTGGCCGCTGTAGGAGCCTACTACTTGCTCCGGACGGGCAACTCCGGCGTAGCGGCGGGGTGGGAGCTGGCGGCCCGGACGTATCTGGAAAACGCGCTGGGTGCGCGGCCGAGAACGAAGGAGTTTCTGATCGGTTATCCGCTGCTTTTGGCCTGCGGCTATTGGTCCGGTCGGACGAAATGGGGCGTTTGGCTGGCCGTCGCCGGCGCTGTCGGCCCGGTGTCGGCGGTCGGGACGTTCGCCCACCTGCATACGCCGCTGGACGTGTCGCTTTTGCGGACGTTCTACGGCATCGCGTTCGGCGCGGCGATCGGTTCGGCGCTGGTCGCGGTCGGACGCGCGGTGGAATTTGCCGTGCGGCGGTGGTGGCGGGCGTGAAGCGCGAGGTGCGTCTGGCGATTTCCGGATATTACGGCTTCGATAATGCCGGCGACGAGGCGGTCTTGCTCGCGATGTTGCAGGCGTTGGAGCGAAAAGGACGAGCGTTCGGCATCGCCGTGCGCCCCGTCGTGCTGTCCGCCGCGCCGGAAAAAACGGCGGCAGCCTACGGCGTCGAGGCGGCGCACCGGATGCGCCCGACGGACGTCTTGCGGACGCTGGCGCGCTGCGACGGGCTGATCAGCGGCGGCGGCAGTCTTTTGCAGGATGTGACGAGCGCGCGGACGATTCCGTATTATCTCGGCCTTCTGTTTTTGGCGCAGCGGATGGGCAAACCGACGTTCGTCTACGCGCAGGGCGTCGGCCCCGTCCGGCGGCCGGCCTTTTTGCGGATGATCGGACACGTGGTGGGGCGGTGCAGGTACGTGTCGGTGCGAGACGAAGAGTCGGCGGCGCTGCTGGAGCAAGCCGGCGTTCGCCGTGATGCGGTCGAGGTCGTTGCCGATCCGGTGACGGGATTGGCGGTCGATGCGCGCGCTGGCGGCGAGCCGGCTGAGGAAAAATCGGCGGGCCTTGCCGACGGAGACGTCTCGGCCGAAAGCCGCCGCAGTCCCGTGATCGGCGTGTCTGCCCGCTTCTGGCGCGACGACCGGCTCGATCTTGACGCGCTGGCGCGCGCGCTTGACCTCGTAGCGGAGCGTTGCCCGAACGCGAAATTCGTCATGCTGCCGTTTCAGAGGCCTCATGACGTGGAAGCGACGCTCGAACTGGCGGCGCGGATGCGGACCGTCGGCCGCGAACCGGTCGCCGCCGACGGCCGTGCGCCGGCCGATCGCGTTCCGCCGGTCACCGGCGCGGGCCCTCCGTCTGCCGGCCGCCAAGTTTCTTCGGTTGCCGGCAAGCCGTCGGCCGGATCGCCCGGCACGGCACGACCAGCACAGCCTTCCGAGGTCGTTTCGAACCGACGCTTGTCCGGCGCTTCGGACGCTGCGCGCCCGGTCGACCTTCGCGAGCGTCCGGAACCCGGCCCGATCCGGCTGTTCCGCGCGGTCGGCATGTGCGACGTTCTTGTCGGCATGCGGCTGCATGCGCTGATTTACGCCGCGGTTCAAGGCGTACCGACGGTCGGGTTTTCGTACGACCCGAAGATCGACCGTTTTCTCGCGCGCATCGGCGAGACACCAGCCTGTACGACCGATCGTCCGGACGCCGAACGTCTGGCGGACGCCGTCGTCGCCGCCCTGCGCGAAGGGCGGACGGCTTGGGCGGAACGCAAGCGCCCGTTCGTCGACGCGATGCGCGCGGAGGCGGACCGGCCGGCCGAACGGATCGTTGCCTTTTATGCGGGAGCGTGAATCGGCATGAGCGGACCGTGGCCGCCGAAGCCGGAGACGGTGCCGTTGTTCGGCATTCCGGTATCGAGGGCTGGTATGGACGAGACCGTCGAATATTTGGCGCGCGTAGTAGAGACGGGACGGCCGCATCGCGTCGTCACGGTGAACCCGATCATGGTGATGGCCGGGCTGCGCGATCCGCGATATATGGAAATGTTGCGCACCGCGGATCTCGTCGTGCCCGACGGCACCGGCATCGTCTGGGCCGCCGCGCGCGCAGGGGTGCCTGTGAAGGAGCGGGTGCCCGGCATCGAATTGATGTTGCGGCTTCTGGCCGTCGGGAACGAGCGCAGGTGGCGCGTCTATTTTCTCGGCGCCGCGGACGACGTCGTGCGCGAGGCGGTGGATCGCCTGGCGAGGCGGTTTCCGGGTATGGTCGTCGCCGGCGTCCGCGACGGTTACTTTTCCGACGACGAGGACGACGCCGTGGTGGAGGCGATCCGCGGCGCCGAGCCGCATCTACTGTTCGTCGGCCGATCCGCCGACCGGCAGGATCCGTGGCTTGCCCGATACAAGGAGCGCCTCGGCGTGCCGGTCATGATGGGCGTCGGCGGCAGTTTCGACGTGCTGAGCGGACGGCTGAGGCGTGCGCCGGCATCCTGGCAACGTCTCGGCCTGGAATGGCTGTACCGGCTTTTGCAGGAACCGCATCGGATTCGGCGTATGGCGGCGCTGCCGGCGTTCGTCGCCAAAGTGTTGCTGGAAAACAGGCGTATTCTCGAGTATAATAATTGGAGCGCGCATGACCATGACAAATAACGGAACAGAGCGGGGAAGGAGAAACCGATGATCGGTTGGTTGGCTGTCGCCGCGGCGGCGTTGGCGGGCGTGCTTTCGCTGGCGCTCACGCCGGCCGTGCGGTCGTTCGCGCTCCGAGTCGGGGCCGTCGACGTGCCGAACGCCCGCAAGGTACATACGCGCGTCATGCCGCGGCTCGGCGGGCTTGCGATCTATGCCGCGTTTCTCGTCGCCGCGGTGGTTGTTGTACCGTTTGCGGAAGGGACCGATTTTTCACCGAAGGTCGCGCTCGGACTGGCGCTCGGCGGCGCGGTTATCGTTTTCATCGGCGCGCTCGACGACCGGTTCGGCCTGTCGCCGAAAGCAAAGCTTCTGGGGGAAATCGCCGCCGCGGTCGTCGCCGTCTGGATCGGCGACATCCGGATCGAGCTGCTCAACGTGCCGTTCGGAGACACGGAAATCGGGACAAGCTTCCTCAGCATCCCGCTGACGATTCTGTGGATCGTCGGCGTGACGAATGCCGTCAACCTGATCGACGGTCTGGACGGCTTGGCGGCCGGTGTGTCGGCGATCGCGAACGCGACGATTCTGGCGTTGGCCGCCCTGATGGGCAACGAGACGGTCGTGCTGCTCAGCGCCGCGTTGCTCGGCGGGACGCTCGGGTTTCTCGTGCACAATTTTCACCCAGCGAAAATTTTCATGGGCGATTCGGGGGCGCTTTTCCTCGGCTTCAGTCTGGCGACCTTGTCGATTCTCGGGTTCAAGCAGGCGACGCTCGTGTCGTTCGTCGTGCCGATCGTCATTTTGGCCGTGCCGCTCGGCGATACGTTTTTCGCGATCGTGCGGCGCGTGTTGAACCGGCGGCCGATCTCGCTGCCGGATCGCGGGCATCTGCATCATTGCCTGCAACAGCTCGGGCTGTCGCATAGGCAGACGGTCGTCGTCATCTACGGCATATCGCTCTTCTTCAGCCTGTGTGCGCTGCTTCTGTCGCAGACGGCGAATTGGGCGGCTGTCATCATTGTGGCGGTGCTGCTGCTGGCGATGGAAGTGGGCGCGGAAATGATCGGCATTTTCAGCAAAACGCGCCGACCGCTGCTTAAGCTGTTTTCGCGAATTTTCTCCTGGAATTTCCGTCCGCGCAGCAACAAATAAACGCTCGGACGTCGCACTCTCGACGGCCGAAACGCGGGAGTGTCGGCGGGAAGTCGCCGCGACTTCAGTCCTGGACGCCGTTTTCGGAAGGAAGGCGCCGGGACTTTATTTTTTTTTCGCCGTTGCCGATATAGACAACGAAGGACGGTCCGGCCGCGCGGCTGCGCAAGACGGCTGCGGACGGCGCGCGTCCGACATTTCCGACGGTCACAAGGAGGAGCCATGAGGTCGACACGCATGCGGAACCGCAGACGGTGGGCTCATCTCGGATTTGCGCTGGCGATGGCGTTCGGGTTGGTGTCGCCCTTGCCGGCGGCGAACGCGGCGACGGTGCTGAACATCATGGACCTGAGCAAAAGCCAGGACGACGCGCAAATCACGCGCGTGACGACGCCGTCGATTAACGTCCGCGTCAGCGTGACCGGCATCGCCCCGACGGAGTATCAGAACATTTATTACGAAGTGACGAACCTAACGACGGGCGCGGGGCCGGTGGTCGAGAAGAACAACAAGCCTCAGCAGACCGGCGAAAATGAGATCACGTTTTTCAACGTGCCGCTGACGGAGGGCAAAAACCAGATCGTCGTCAAGTACGGCGATACGAACGCGGTCTCCTCGGCGCCGGCGTATGTGCTGTACACGCCGGTCGTCAGCATCACCGATCTGCAAATCGACGGCGTACCGTTCGCCGACGGCGGCGTCTATCCGGTCGTGCCGAAGCAGCGGTTTTTCATCACCGGCCGGGCGCCGAACGCCTCGGAAGTCGAGTTTCGGCTGGAAGGCGACCCGCGGCCGCATTTTGCGACCGTGACGAACGGCGACTTTTTCATCATGCTGGAAGACGTCAACCTGACGTCGGGCAGCCAGACCGATTTCAAGATCCGGCCCGGCACGAACCGGCTGACGATCATCGCGCGCAACGCTTCGCACACGTATTACGCGACGCGGTCGTTCGTCTACGACAACGGCAAGCCGTTCGCCTACGACGTGAAATTGCAGGAGTTAAGCTGCGATCCGCTCGATCCCAATAACTGTACCGTGCTTAGGGAGCACGATCTCGCGTTTTCGCCGACGGTGCAGTCGACCGATTTGCGCCTGGTCGGCAAGCTGAAGGTCGATCTCGACCAGAGCCAGCTGCCGACGGTCGTGACGAAGTACGTCTATGGACAGCTTCAGGCGAGCTCGGGGCTTTCCGGTTCCGTCACGCTCAATTTCGTAACGGATCCGTCCCAACTCACTCCGCCGCTGACGGGACTGACGCGACGACCGAGCTATATTTCCTATACGTTTTCCCAAAAGCTGAGCGGCGTCGGTCCGGCGCGCAATCAGACCGTGACGTTCGTGTTCGTCGACGGCAACGGTTTCAGCGTGACGGACGGATATACCTTTTTCTACCAGGACCCGAGCGGCGCCTACGTGCAGCGCGTCCATGCCGTATTGCCCGACGATTCGACCGGTCCGGAGTTGAGCGCTACGGCGCGCAACACGATTTCCGAACTTCCGTCGAAGCTGCGGGCGTTCGTCAACGACAACACGGTGAGCGTACGGGCTTATCTTGGCCAAAACCGGGAGCGCGAACTGACGGTGTCCGCCGTGACCGGCTCGTCGGGGTCGAAGTACGCGGACATTGCGATCGACGAGACGATTCCGGACGGCGCTTATACGCTGACGGTGGAACCGTACAAGACCGACCCGAGCGGGCCTATCGCTTATCCGGACGGCGTGCGCACGTACCAGATCGATATCGTCAGCGTACCGTACATCATCGTGACGAGCTTGCCGAACGGGAAAATCGTCAAAAACCTGGCGCAAGAAGACGGCTGCGGCCTGCCTTCGACCGCCTGCGTCACCGGCCGGCTCGTCAACGCTTCATTCGGAGCGGGCGGCGCGTCGCTCCAAGTGTTGCTCGACGGCGTCAGCGTGCCGTTTACGAATCCGACGAGCGGTCGTTCGTTCACGGTCGATCTGCCTTCCGCACAGGTCGACAGCCTGACCGACGGCCGGCATACGATCGTCATCCGGCTGTCCGTGGCCGGACGTCCGGTGTCGGAGAAAACGATCACGTTCTATGTGTTCCGCCAGGAAGTCCCGACGTTCGGCGACATCGCGCTCTATCCGCTGACGAGCGGATCGTCGCAGCCGGACCCGAACGCCTTCCGTCCGGGCGCCCAGCCGGGTACATACGTGACGAACGAGTCGTACGTGCGGCTGTCCGGCACGTTCGCCAACGCCAAGACGCTGACGATCACCGTCCGCACGAAGAACGACAAGGGCGAGCCGCGTACGGCTTTTCATGAATATAACGTCGTTGCGAGAACCGACGGCACCGTTTCAGTACAGCCCGGCGACGTCGCCGAGAACGTCCAACGGTTCTGGCAGACGATCAACACGTCCGGAGATCAGGGCACGTTCGACACGTATCACATCCGGCTGCAGCCGATCGGCGATACGATCATCGAGCTGACGGGCGGCAACGAGACCGGCATGGCGACGCGGACGATCACGATCACGCGCCAGCCGTTGCCGTTCCGCATTCTGGAGCCGGCGAGGATCATCAAAAACGCCGCGGGCAAAGATCAGGTCAACATCAACCAGAACTTCCTGAACATCAAACTCGAGGCCGAAGGCGCCGACCGCGTCGTGTTCGGCAAGGACGAAGCGACGCGCGATCCGAGCGATCCGTCGCGCAAGACGTTCTTGTACGAAGCGCGCAATCTCAAGCGCGGCGCCAATCCGATCAAGTTCACGGTGTTTCGCGGCAACCAGAAAGTCAACGGCGAGTTCATTGCCTTCTATACGGATACGAACGTGCCGGGCGCCGCGATCAAAATGCCGCTCGACGCGTCGATGAAAGTGTTCGGCGGCGACGTGCAGTTGAAATTCCCGCGTGATACGAAGCTCAAGCGCAACAATCCGGCCGACAGCACGCCGCTCATCACCGCCGACCGACAGATCCTGTTCGGCATCGCCGATCCGGACGACGGTCGTGTCGACCGGGAGAAATATTCGCCGACCGCGTCGACGGTAACGCAAGGTCGCGTGCTGCTGCAGTCACCGGTGCGGTTCCGACCGGCCAGTCCGCTGTACTGGATCGACGCCGGATCCGTCAAGGACCGCGCGCCGTTCGGGCAGTCGGAGCGGGATTACGCGCAGTCCGCGCTTGTCGGCAGCGGGCGCGATCCGTACGATGCAGACGTCTTTTATCTGCGAGCGGATTCCGAAGAGTTCGTGCCGACGGAACGCGGCACGCTGACGCTGAAGTTCGATCCGAACATCCGCGACAACGCCTGGCGGTACGTGACGGTGTTCCATTTCGACACCTATACCGATTACCGCGGCGTCCGCGTCTCCGGCTGGCGCAACATCGGCGGCGTCGTCGATCCGAAAAACAACACGATCACGGTGCCGATCGAGGAGTTCGGCTATTATCGCGTCATGTACATGGACAACAGCTTCAACGACGTGACGAGCCATCCGTGGGCGCGCGACGCGCTGGACACGATGTTCTCGAAAGGGCTCATGCTGAACAAGACGAGCGAGTCGTTCAGCCCGAACGAGCCGATCACGCGCGGCGAATTCGCGACGCTGCTGGTCAAGATATTCGAAATCCCGCTGAATTACGAGGGACAACCGACGTTTACCGACGTACCGACGGCCGACCCGACCGACTCGTCGAAAGGGTTGTGGGAATACAAGTACATCGAGACGGCGGCGCGGGCGGGCATCGTGCGCGGCACGGCGTTCAACCGGTTTTCGCCGGCGGCGCCTATCAGCCGGCAGGATGCGGCGGTCATGATCGCACGGGCGGCCGACCTGAAGCTGAACACCGACGACAAAAAGGTGCTGGCGAACTTGCAGAAGCAGTTCACCGACGCGAACCTGATCGACATTTATGCGCGTCCGGCCGTCGAGGCGGTTGTGAAAAAAGGGTTCATCGAGGGCAAGCAGAACGTGCTCGTGCCCGGGCAGCGCAAGCCGACGTTCTATTTCGACCCGCTACAGACGATGACGCGCGCTGAAGCGGCGATGATCGCCCTGCGCGTGATGAAGGACCAGAAGAAGATCCCGTGAGAATTGCAAAAATTTCTGCGGGGCCGCCGCAACTTTTTCGACGGTCGCGCGTTTAATACAGTGGATGCGGCGATACGAAGGGTAAGCCGCAAGGGGGATGACCGCGGAAGCGGTGTTGGCGCCCGGAATCTCTTTACTCGTCGATTGAGGCGTTGTATAATGTGAGAGTGGTGTCACACCGCGACGACCGCAGACCGCGCGCGGCCCCGGTTCATCCGCGCCGCCCGCGCGCGGGTTGACCATCGTACAGAGCAAGCGTAGGCCGAGCCGAGGAAGGGGGTGAAACCGACGATGCGAGGTTCGGGCTTACCGTTCTTCCCAACATCCCGTATCATTCAGCAGAAGAGAGTTCGAGGAGGAGAAACGAACGTGAAGAGCAGAAAACGTCTTTCCGTCTTTCTGGCAGCAAGCATGACCTTGTCCGCATTCGCTCCGGTCGCGTTCGGCGCCGAGCTGACGACGGAACAGAAATGGCAGGCGCTCGTGGACGCCGGCATTTTCGATGCCGACGGCACCGGTCAGGGTGCACAGCTCGATGCGAACATGACGCGCGCGCAGTTCACGAAAGTCATCGTGAAGCTACTGGGGCTGCAGGAAGTTAGCGACACGCCTTCGTTCGACGACGTGAAGGGCCACTGGGCCGCGGGTTACATCGAAGCGGCAAAACGTGCCGGTCTCGTCGACGGCGTGAGCGACAATCCGCCTCTGTTCGCTCCGGACAACGAGGTGACGCTGGAACAGCTGGCGAAGCTGGTCGTCGAAGCGCTCGACCTCGAGCAGTCGACCGACGCGGTGTCCGGCAAAGTGTCCGATTGGGCGAAAGGCTACGTCGCCGCCGCGGTGAAAGCCGGCCTGCTTCCGGCTTCGAGCGACTACACCGTTCCTGCGAAGCGCGAAGTTCTCGTGACGGCTACATATCAGGCCCGCGAGATTGAGGAAGGCAAGAAGGTCACGAAGATCGAATCCTTCAAGGCCGTCGGCGCGAAGAAGCTGGAAGTGAAGTTCAGCAAGGCGGTCGATACGTCGAAAGCTCAAGTCTCACTGAAAAAAGGCTCGATCCAAATCAACATCGCTAAGATCACGTATTCCGATGATAAAAAGACAGCGACGATCGAGCTTGTTACCAATCTTACGAAAGGTGATTACACAGTTACCGTTTCCGGAGTCGAAGCCAATCCGCTACAGGCTACGGTTTCGGTGGAGGATGAAAAGGTCTCGCGGATTGAATTTGTAGGTGATAAGGCTCCGCAAGACCGCAATAATCCGAATATCGTTTATGCATGGCTTAAGGTTTACAACCAATACAATGAAGAAATCACGAAGAGCGTTGTCGACAATAACAAATTGAGTGTGAGCAGCGGATACCCGACGACTACTGTAGACAATACGGGTAAGGTAACGATTCAATCCAATACTGCTTTCTTGATCGATACGAAAGTGACTGTCAGCGCCGTCCACAAAGATACGGGTGTCTATGCTGCAGCGACTTATACGGTGGCGACACCTGCTCGCGTTGCCGACATCACCATTGACAAACTTTATAATTCGAATGGTAAGACTGAAATCGACGCGAGCACGGATTTGAACACTGAACAGTTCTATCTGCTCGTTACCGCGAAAGACCAGTATGGTAACACTGTGAGTGACGTGACTTATATTAAAAACGACGTGGTGGTGAATGTCACCAATACGTCTGTTATCAATGTCGATTGGTCGGATGCAACGAAGGGAGAAGCCAATTTTACGACAGTGTCGGTAGACGGTTCGTCCAAGGTGGCGTTGCGGCTTAAGAACGGAACACCAACACAGTCTGCCGGCGTGTCGCAAGTCTTCATCTACTCGAAGACAACCGGTCGTTCTGGTTCTATCCAAATTACCGTCAAGGACAGCTCCAAGATCGACACGTTGACGCTTGAAGCGCCGGCGTTGGTCGTGGGCGGCGAAACGGTCGAAATTCCTTATACGGCCCTCGATCAATACGGTAAAGAAGTTACTGCTTTGAGTGCATTCCAGGCATTAAATGTGTCGGTTACGCAGGGTACCTATAGTTTTGAAAAAGATTATGCAACAGGGAAAGTAAAATTCAAGTATTCTGCGCCGTCGAACGTTACCAGTTCGACAACCGTGTACATGACGGTTCAGACGCAAACCTTTAAATTTACTCAGCTTCAATTCACGGTACAACCCGATTTGAAGCCTGAAGTTATCAGCGGCGTGGATGAGCTGAAGTATGCGCTTGCTCCTGGTGCGAAAACAACGATTAACCGTGATAAAATCAAAATTTATGACCAATATGGCCGGAGCAAGACGGTAGAGGACATTAAAGGTGCTTATTGCGTCCAGTTGTCGATCGACTCTGGTGCTAATAATGTGGTTCCGTCTGGCACGCTTATTAACTGCGTGAATAACAATAATAATTACACAATCGATAACAATGTGAAGTCGATTGAACTACAGGGTACAACTAATGGATCGACAACCTTCCGCTTGAAGCTTATTAAAGCTTCCGACAACTCAGTCGTGCCGAATAGCGACTATACATTTACGGTCCGTACGGTCAAGCGCGACGAAATTGTCGGTTATGAAGTGGCGGATATTCCGAAGCTGTATGCGAACGGGAATACTGACCATCGTAAAGCGCTTGACGTAACGGGTCTATTAGCAGACGGAACCAAGGTCGCAATTCCGGAGGCTGACACGAGCTACTATAATGTTTATGTGACAGGGGATCTTGGGTACGATTCCGCAACTGATTCGGTATATGCGAACGCTTGGAGCGGTGATCCTCAAGAAAAAACTTTCACGGTCGTAGTGACTGGCAATACAAATTCTGGTTCGCAAGTCATTACGAAATCCGTTGTAGCTAGTATAGCACCGCCTGAAGCCGCTACGTTGGAATTGCGTAAGAACGGAGTTGCGTGGGAACAGGGTAGTGGGTATGTAAAGGTTGCTTTGGCTAATGCAGCTAACGCTTTCAACGTGGCCGTCGATGCCGTGAAAGTCACCGACCAATACGGAGTCGAGATGACAACGGCTTCGAAATTTGCAAACGTCTTTGTGTCCAATGTGCGTGATGTAAATGGTAATCTTGTGGGTAACGGAACCTCCTTGCAAGGATTGCAAGTAGGTTGGACCTATACTGTTACGGCTGTAACTCAAAACGGTAAGTCTATTTCGTTCAAAGTCATAGTTCAAAATCCGTAATTGTGTTAATTAAATAATTAAATTTTCAAATAGACCGGGATACCCCGGTCTATTTTTTTTTTGAGTACTTTTGAGTACGCTCTGCGTGAGCGTCACTTCCTACGATGAAAGTCCGGAATAGGGCTGGCGAGCGCCTATCGTTAGCCAAAGGAAAGATGTCGGTCACGAGGTCGAAGTCGGAAAGAAGCCGAAGGCAACGCACAGACCAAGGTGCACGAACTGGATTGGAAACAAGGTTAGCGGGACGAGCATCTTGGGCGGAATGTGGACGCTCTTACGTTTCTAAGGCCTGCGGAACACGTGGAGGCCCTTCGCCCGTAGGGGGCTGTTGGCGGGAGGTAGTGGTGAAGCCGCGAGGGACCGTGGGAAGCGATGAGCTTTTCGTCGGCACACAAGTCGAACATTCTCCACACAAAGAGCAAGGCATTTGACATAAACCTTTCTAAATATGCCTGGTGCGGACTCGCATGCAGGGTAATGAAAGAGGACAATAAATGTCCCCATTCCCTTTCCGCAACTTTCCCCCGCCTGCTTCAGTCTATTACTACGGATATTCGAACCACATTAATAGGAGCGGGAAAAACCATGCGGGGAAACGGCCCATCCGGCAACCGCCTGACCGCCGTAATTGGTCTGTTGCTGACTTCCGTACTTGTTTTCCAGACTACCTTTCTTCCTGCAGATGCTTTTGCCGGTTCGGCCGAAAGTTCAACGAATCCGGTGTCGCAAAACAACTGGCTCATCTCCGAACCGATACCCATTACTGCCGGGGCAGTGCGTAAAACCGTGACCTGGCGGACACAACGGAACGGAAAGCCGGCGGAGATCGTCGCACACGTCATCGAAGTCGATCTGAACAACCCCTACGTCCGGCTGGACGTGATCGCCGATCCCGACGGCCGTCTTCCCGGGCGCAGCACCGTCCGACACATGGCAGAAGCCGCCGGAGCAGTCGCGGCCGCAAACGGCGACTTTTTCAACACGCGCGGGATCGGAACGCCGATCGGCCCGCAAATCCGGCAAGGGCGTCTTGAATCGGGTCCGACCGTTTTGTCGGGATTTTACGCCTTCGCACTCACCGTCGATCGCCGGCCGATCATCGCACCTGTCGCTTTCGAGGGGACGGTCCGAGCGCAGGACGGCGCAGTATTCCCATTGCGCGGCGTCAACAAGGAACCGTTCTGGCTGGAAAACGGCGGTCATAGTCACGCAGACAGCATTTATATGTATACCGGCGCCTGGGGCGACGTCCAACGCGGCAACGACGGTGCGACCGTGCCGACGGAGGTGCTCGTCCGAAGCGGCGTCGTCGAACAGGTCGCATTGGACAGTATTCTGAACATCACGGTTCCGCAAGACGGTTACATCCTGCGCGCGTCGGGGCGAGGCGCCGATTTTATCCGCGACCATGTGCATCCCGGCGACCGTATATCGGTCGAATACCGCCTGACGGACGCGACGACCGGACAAGTGCTGGATATGTCGCGCATCGTCATGATGATCGGCGGCCACACGATCCTCGTCGACGGGGGAAAACCGGCGACGTTCTCGCGGGAGATCGACGGCGTCGACGGCCGCACGCCGCGTGCGCGGACGGCGATCGGCCACTCAAAAGACGGCCGATACGTCTTGCTCGTCGCCGTCGAACGCAGCGGGACGAGCGCGGGCGCGACGCTGGAAGAACTGCAGCGGTTGCTCATCCGCCTCGGTGTCGACCGCGCAATCAACCTCGACGGCGGCGGCTCGACGCAGATGGTCGCCCGCCCGCTCGGCGAAACCGTCCTTCAGCTCGTCAACACGACCGAAACCGGCATCGAGCGGCCGGTCGTCAACGGCATCGGCGTGTTCACTTTGGCGCCGAAGGGACCGCTCGCCGGTCTTTTGCCCGTTGCGCCGGACGTCCTGTTTGTCGGCGAGACGCGTCCGCTCGGCGTGCGCGCGTACGATAAGTATTATAATCCAATTTCTCCAGAAAATATTCGCGCTGCATGGTCGATTTCCGGCGACGCCGCCGTTATCGCCGGAAGCGGATCGCTTCATGCGGTAAAACCCGGCTCGGCTCGGCTGCGTGTGTCGGCGGAAGGCGTCTCGGCCGAACAGACGGTTTTCGTGCCGGGACGGGAAGACATCGCCTCGATCACCCTTGTCGGTGACCTGCCGGAAAGGCTTGCACCCGGCGTCGAAATACCGCTGCCGAAGGCCCGCGTCGTCCTTCGGGACGGTCGCACTGTCGAAGCATTGCCTTCCGCTCTTGCGTGGGAGACGATCGGCCTTCGCACCAAGGTCGCAGGCGACCGTCTGATCGTCGCGGAACCGCCGGCTTCTGGGGAACGTGAGGCGTACCTGATCGCCTCTTACGAAGGCATCGCGGCGGCGCGGCGATTTCCGTCGGAATCAGCGAATCGACAAGCACGCATCCTGGCCGACTTCGATCGAGTCAATCCGCCCGTAAGGCTCAAAACCGTGCCCGACGGCGTCGCCGGCGCACTCGACCGCCGGGAAGAACCCGGGCGCGGTAACGTGCTAAGGCTTGCTTACGACTTCCGCGGCGGTGAGGGGACGAAAGCCGTCTACGCCGTTTTCGGCAACGACGACGGCGGCATCCCGGTGGAAGGCGAACCGGTCGCGCTTCGCGTCGACGTCAAAGGCGATGCCGGCCTCAACTGGGTGCGCGCCGAAGTCGAGGATGCTGGCGGCAGCGTCAAATGGATCGACCTGACGCGCAATCTGAACTGGACGGGTTGGAAAACGCTCGTTGCACCGCTTGCAGAATACGGTCTAAAATACCCGATCCGCTTGCGCAAAATCTACGTCGCCAATCCGAAGAACGGCCAGGATGAACGCGCGGCCACCGGCGAGATCGCACTCGACGACGTGGCGTTCGAATACGCAACCGACTATGCCGCCGACGGATCGAACACCGCGGGCGCACCCGCAAGCACGCGGACTGTCTCTCTGACGATCGGCAAAAAATCAATTCAGATTGACGGTAGGACCGTCGCGATCGACCAAGCGCCGATACTCGAAAACAACACGACCATGGTACCCGTGCGTTTCGTCGCCGAGGCACTCGGGGCGCGCGTCGAATGGCTGGGCGACCGGCGGCTCGTGCGCGTCTACGGAAACGGTCGGTTCGTGCAGCTCGGCATCGGCGACCCGATCGCCAGCGCAGGAGGCGTCGTCGTCCGCACTGCGGCGCCGCCGAAACTATCCGGCGGCCGCACGATGGTGCCGCTCCGCCTGATTGCCGAAGCGATGGGCTGGCGCGTCGACTGGGAGGCGAGCGGCCGCTCGGTCGTTTTGTCATCTGCTGCCGAATAAGGTATACTAGATGCTAGACTTCGAGAACCGGACGAAAGGACGTCGCATCCGATGGACGAGATGAAGGCTTTATTGAACGCGATTTTGGAGCGTCTGGACGTGCAGAGCGCCAAAATCGATAAGCTCCAGATCGACGTGGACCGGCTGCACGGCCGCATGAGCGCGCTGGAGGACCGCATGGACAAGCTGGAGACCCGGATGGACAGTCTGGAAACGCGCATGGACAAGCTGGAGAACCGCATCGACGCGCTCGAACACGAAGTGCACGATCTTCGCCTGGAAGTCCTGGACTCCCGATACGATCTCGTCCGCCGCGTGCGCCGGCAAGAGGGGCACCTGCACATGCTGGACGAAGAACTGACGGCCGTCCAGACGCGCTTAAGAGAACTCGAACACGCACGCGCATAGATGGGGATCGGCGATGGCGAAGGGCAAATGCAACAGCATCATCGTTTACGCATCGATTCTTGCCGCTGTGCTGATCATCGTCGCCGCCGCCGACTGGAGGGCAGACGCAGGCTCCGCTCAGCCGGTACCGGGTTCCGTCGACGACCCGCTCGTCACGAAAAGCTACGTCGACCGCCTGATCGAGGAAAAACTCGGCGGCCGCGCATCGTCTCCCCCGCCGTCCGCACCGTCGACGCCGGCGGCATCGTCCTGGAAAGTCGAAGTGCTCAAACCCGGCATGAAACTCGTCGGCGGCGAAGGCGCGTTCGTCGTCGTCCGCAACGGCGACGTCGTCGCGTTCAGCACCGACGGCAACGGCATCCCCGATTTGACGGCGGGCGTCGACATCCAGAACGGGCAAAAAGTCGAACCGAACCATCTATTGCTGTTTCCCCGCGAAGGGACGCGCGGCATCACGCCGGGCCCGAAACAGACCGGCGACGTGTGGGTCGTTGTACAGGGCCGCTACACAATCGTGGAAACCGGCGGACAGCGCTGAACGGAACAGGCGGGCGGAGACGGGTCGGATTCCCGTCTCCGTTTTTGTCCGCCGTATGGTATAATGAAAGCGTGCAGCGTCTGTTGTAAAGCCGCAAAGCATGGTATAAAATAAACATCTAGAATTCCAAGCGGATCACCCGGCAAGGACGAAGCGTAGTCCGGCCGTGCGTCGCAAGAGGAGGTACGCAGCCGTGGCCCAGGTCGTGGAGAAAATCGTTCAGACCGGTACGGATCGCGTCAAGCGCGGTATGGCGGAAATGCAAAAAGGCGGCGTCATCATGGACGTCATGAACGCCGAACAGGCGAAAATCGCGGAAGCGGCCGGCGCGACCGCCGTCATGGCGCTCGAGCGCGTGCCCGCGGACATTCGCGCGGCCGGCGGCGTGGCGCGGATGGCGGACCCGGCGATCATCGAAGAAGTGATGAAAGCCGTCTCCATCCCCGTCATGGCCAAAGTGCGCATCGGCCATTACGTCGAGGCGAAAGTGCTCGAGGCGCTCGGCGTCGACTACATCGACGAAAGCGAAGTGCTGACGCCTGCCGACGAACAGTTCCATATCAACAAAAAAGAATTCACCGTCCCGTTCGTCTGCGGCGCCCGCGATCTCGGCGAAGCGTTGCGCCGCATCGGCGAGGGCGCGTCGATGATCCGCACGAAAGGCGAAGCCGGAACGGGCAACGTCGTCGAGGCGGTCCGGCATATGCGGCTGATCATGTCGCAAATCCGCAAAATCCAGAACATGTCGGAAGACGAACTGATGGCCGAAGCCAAACAGCTCGGAGCACCTTACGAACTCGTGCTCGAGGTGCATCGGACGGGCCGGCTGCCGGTCGTCAACTTCGCCGCCGGCGGCATCGCCACGCCCGCCGACGCCGCGCTCATGATGCATCTCGGTGCGGATGGCGTTTTCGTCGGATCCGGCATTTTCAAATCCGAAAATCCGGAAAAATACGCCAAAGCCATCGTTCAGGCAACCGCCAATTACCAGGACTATGAGTTGATTGCCCATCTGTCGCGCAACCTCGGCGCACCGATGAAAGGCATCGAGATCGGCAAACTGGAATCGCGCCTTCAGGAACGCGGCTGGTAAAAAAGATTTCCCGACGCGGCTGAGCGGCCCGACGTATCGACCCGACGGGCGTAAGGCTCTGATACATGGGGCGACAGCGTAAAGGACGTGATGGACGATGGCGAATTCCCCAATCAAAGTCGGCATCCTGGCGTTTCAGGGCGCGGTGGAGGAGCACGCGCGCATGGTCGCCCGCGTCGGCGCCGAACCGGTGGCGGTTCGCCGCAAGGAACAGCTTGCGGAACTCGACGGTCTTATCTTGCCCGGCGGCGAAAGCACGACGATCGGCAAACTGATGCGCGTGCACGGCCTGCTTGAGGCGATCCGCGAATTTGCCTCAGCGGGCAAGCCCGTGTTCGGCACGTGCGCCGGCCTCATCCTGATGGCCGACCGCATCAGCGGCCAGGAAGAAGCCCACCTTCGCCTGATGGACATGACGGTTTCCCGCAACGCATTCGGCCGCCAGCGCGAAAGCTTCGAGACCGACCTGGACGTCAAGGGCTTCGACTCGCCGATGCGCGCCGTCTTCATCCGGGCGCCGTGGGTTGAAGAAGTCGGTCCCGGCGTCGATGTGCTCGCCGTGTATGGAGGCCGCGTCGTCGCCGCGCGGCAGGGGCATCTTCTGGCCGCGGCTTTCCATCCGGAACTGACCGACGATGTGCGCATGCATGAACTGTTTCTCGACATGATCCAGGAAAACCGCGAGGTGGCGGCAGAGCCGCGCCCGGTATAACGCGACGCCCGTTCGGCCGGTTTCGTCCGACATCCAGCCGAACGGTGAAAATCGACGGCGGAGGCGTTCGAATTTGCTGGATATTCGACTGCTCAGACAAGAACCGGAGCGGGTTCGGGAGGCGCTGGCTAGACGCGGACGGCCGTTTCCCGAACTCGATCGTTTTTCCGAAGTCGACGGCAAACGCCGCGAAGTGATCCAGGAAGCCGAGCGGCTGAAAAACCGGCGCAACGTCGTATCGGAAGAGATCGCCGTCCTTAAGAGGCAAGGCCGAAACGTCGACGCATTGATCGCCGAAATGCGCGACGTCTCGGACCGCATCAAGCAGCTCGACGAGCAGCTGCGCGCCCTGGAAGCCGAACTGGCGGACATCCTTTTGGCCCTTCCCAATTTGCCGCACGACAGCGTGCCGGACGGCGAATCCAACGCCGACAACGTCGAGGTGCGGCGGTGGGGCGAGCCGCCATCGTTTTCGTTCCAACCGAAACCGCACTGGGACATCGCCGCCGGTCTCGACCTGCTCGACTTCGAGGCCGCGGCGAAAGTAACCGGTACCCGGTTCGTTTTTTATAAAGGCCTCGGCGCGCGGCTCGAACGGGCGCTCATCAATTTTATGATGGATTTGCACGGCTCGAACGGGTACACGGAAATGATTCCGCCCTATATCGTCAACCGCGCCAGCCTGACGGGGACGGGACAATTGCCGAAATTTGAAGAAGACGTTTTCAAGCTGGAAGGAACTGATTACTTCCTCATCCCGACCGCAGAAGTTCCGGTAACGAACTACCATCGCGACGAAATACTGGACATCTCCGAATTGCCGAAACGCTACGTCGGCTACAGCATGAACTTCCGCTCGGAAGCCGGCGCTGCGGGCCGGGATACGCGCGGCCTCATCCGGCAACACCAGTTCAATAAAGTCGAACTGGTGAAATTGACGACGCCGGAAACCTCCTACGACGAGCTTGAACAGCTGACGGCGGATGCCGAGCGCGTACTGCAACTGCTCCGCCTGCCTTATCGTGTCGTCGTCCTCTGTGCGGGCGACCTCGGCTTCGGCGCGGCCAAAACATACGATCTCGAAGTATGGATGCCGGGCGCTGGCGTCTATCGCGAAATCTCGTCGTGCAGCAACTTCGAAGACTTCCAGGCGCGGCGCGCCAACATCCGCTTCCGTCGCGAACCGAAAGCGAAACCGGAATTCGTTCATACGTTGAATGGTTCGGGCCTCGCCGTAGGCCGCACCGTCGCCGCCATACTAGAAAATTACCAACAGGAAGACGGCAGCGTCGTCATTCCGGAAGTATTGCGCCCCTACATGGGCGGACTCGACCGCATCGCGAAAGCATAAAAAGCGCGGTTGGGTTCGCAAAACGGATGCGTTTTTGCGAAAAAATCGTCCGCCCTATGGACGTTCCGCTTCCGGCTGGTGTATAATGGAATATGCGCCGGCCACCCGACGGCGAAGGGGAGGTGAAAACGGATGGACGAGCAGTCGGTCATCCTGCGGAAAGTGTTGGAGTCGCTCGAAGTTCTTCATGCCAAAACCGATGCGATCCAGCATGAAGTACATGAGTTGCGGGGTGAGACGGCGTTTTTGAGAGACGAAGTCGGCCGTCTGCGCCGCGACGTGGACGAACTGCGTCGCGACGTCGACGGACTGCGCCGTGACGTCGACGAACTGCGCCGCGACGTGACCCGGCTGAACGCGGAAGTCGGCGAATTGCGCCGCGACGTGGACGAACTGCGCCGTGACGTGGACGAACTGCGCCGTGACGTGGACGAACTGCGCCGTGACGTAACCCGACTAAACGAGGACATGAGCGGCCTGCGGCAGGAAGTCGGACAGTTGAATCAAAAATTGGAACACGGCTTTTCAGAAATGTCGGGCCGTCAGCGTTCGTACGAAAAACGGCTGAAAACCGTTGAAGAGGACTTGGCGATCCTCGAGGAGAAGGTCGAACGAATAGCGGGATAAATTCCCTTCGTCTTTCGGCTGACCGAACGGTTGCGGACGACCGAAATCCCAGTGTATGATCGAAGTGGCGTGGAGAGGTACCGAAGTGGTCATAACGGGGCGGTCTTGAAAACCGTTGGGGCGTCAAGCCCACGTGGGTTCGAATCCCACCCTCTCCGTAAACGGACGGGATGGTTTGGAAGAGCGGCTTCATATTCCAAGACAACTTTTTGAGGAGAGAAATGTCTTGAACGAACAAACGGTTATTCTCCGCAAAGTACTAGAGTCGCTCGACGTGCTGCATGCGAAGGTCGAATCGATGGACCGTCGGCTGGACGCCGTGCAAGGTGAAGTCGTTGCTCTTCGCCAAGAGGTCCATGACCTTCGGAAAGACATGGACGATATGCGCAGGGACATGGACGATATGCGCAAGGAGATGGACGATATGCGCAAGGACATGGACAATATGCGTAGAGACATGGACGCCAGATTGACTGCATTGCACGAGAGCGTGATCCATGTGGAGCGGAAAGTGGAAGCGGGGTACGTCGGCACGCTTGAACTGTCCGTGCGGGTGCGGACGCTCGAACGCCGTGTCGACGGTGTCGAAAACGATCTTTCGCGAATTCAGGTGAAAGCCGGTTGAGGACGGCCGTCGCACTGAGCGACACAGAGGCGGCAGGGCAAAAACGCAAGAATAATGGGACTCTGCCGCCGCGATCATGGCCGTTGCAATCATCGGTCGGCTATGCTATAATCACACTTGCCGTCATCTAAATGACGATCCGGCCGCATGGAAAGATACCCAAGTGGTCCAAGGGGGCTGACTCGAAATCAGCTAGGCGCCCGTTGAGGGCGTGCGTGGGTTCGAATCCCACTCTTTCCGTGAGTGCCGGAGGACCCGCTTGGCACAAGCGGGTTTTTTCATTGTCTATCTCCTTGCTCCCGCCGTTGCCGGGCCGTCCGATGTTGCGTGAACGGCGGGGGCCTTCAGTCCGCAAGGAGGTGAGGGCGAATGCGCAACTACGAAGTGATGTTTATCCTTCGGCCGGATCTGGAAGATGAGGCGCTTCAAGCGGCGACGGACAAGTTTCGCTCCATCATTACCAGCGGCGGGGAAATCCGCAAGGAAGACGTATGGGGCAAACGCCGTCTCGCTTATGAAATCCGGCGGTTCCGCGAAGGGTACTATGTCGTGATCAAATTCAGCGCGACGCCGGACGTCGTGAAAGAGCTGGATCGCGTGCTCCGGATTTCGGACGAAGTGATCCGCCATCTCATCGTCAAGGACGTGGCCTGATCATGTTGAACAGGGTCATCCTGATCGGCAGGCTGACGCGCGACCCCGAGCTGCGCTATACGCCGGCGGGCGTCGCCGTCGCGCAGTTTACGCTCGCGGTCGATCGGCCGTTTTCCAACCAGCAGGGCGAGCGAGAGACGGATTTTATTCCCATCGTCACGTGGCGCCAGCTGGCGGAGACTTGCGCGCAATATTTGCGCAAGGGTCGATTGGCGGCAGTAGAAGGGCGGCTGCAGGTGCGCAGCTACGACAACGCCGAAGGACGGAAAGTCTACGTCACCGAGGTGGTGGCGGACAACGTGCGGTTTCTCGAACCGCCTTCGGCGCACGCCACAAGGACGGAAACCTCGACGGGAAACCTGCCGCCGTATTCGGCATATGTCGGTTCGGGCGGTGCAGCGGGCGCCGGTCCCGGTGCTTCTGCCGGGGCGGCGGGGCGGCCGGCGGGAGCGTACGCGGGCGCGGAAAGCCGCGAGCGGGACCCGTTCGACGACGGTCAGCCGATCGACATTTCCGACGACGATTTGCCGTTTTGACATCGCATCGGGAAAGATGGGGGTGAATCAGCTGTGACGACCAATCCGAAACCGGCAGATGAACAGCGACAGACCGAGGCGCGCGGGGAAGCGCGCGTCGAGCGGGCGGAACGTTCCGAACGCCGTTACGGCGGCCGCCGCGGGCGCAACAAGCGGCGGAAAGTATGCTATTTTACAGTCAACAAGATTCCGTACGTCGACTACAAGGACGTCGATACACTCAAAAAATTTATCAGCGAGCGCGGCAAAATTTTGCCCCGGCGCGTCACCGGTACGTCGGCAAGATACCAGCGCATGCTGACGACTGCGATCAAACGGGCGCGCCAGATGGCGCTGCTGCCGTACGTGACGGACTGACGGCGTCTCAATCGACGCGGCGCGGGACGGTACGGGGGGCGAGGCAGCGGGACAGGAAAGCCGAAGGTGTTTGTCGCCTTCGGCTTTTCTTCGTATAATAAACTCGTGGGAAAGGGCGTGGTCCGAAAAGAGGGTGAAACGGTTGAGCCGCCGTCTCGGATACGCAATCGGCTGGGGTACGGCCGGCGTCTTGTTGCTGTTAGCGTCGGCGACGCCGCTGGTCATCGCGACCGTGCACCTGTTGATGGTGCCGCCGGTCATGCTGGCGGCGCGGCTAACGCCGAAGGGATTTGCCGGTTCGTTCGCCGCCGTCGTCGCGGTCGCCTACGGTTTGCCGGCGGCGGCCGGAATGCCGGAATGGGGTATGGTACTGGCGGTTCCGGCGATTTTTTTTCTGATTCCTTCGGTGCTGATGGGAACGATGTACAGGCGGAAAACCGCGGCGTTCACGACAGTGGCGGCGGCGGCGATCGCGCTGCTCGCGCAGTGGCTCGTGATTTTCGTCGGGCTTTATGCCGCTGGCATCAATGTCGTAGCGGAGCTGGAACAGTTTCTGCGCGAAAGTATTCGGGAAGCGGTGCGGTTTTGGGGATTGCGCGTGGAGGACGGTGAGACAGAACAAATCGTCCGTATGTTCTCCCGGGCGATCCCGTTGATGTTGATCGGGTTTTCCGTTTATTACGCCGCATTGACGCATGCGGTCGCCAGGCGGCTGCTCGCGCTTCACGGGGAGACGGTTCCCGGCATGCCGCCCGTGCGCGACTGGATGTTGCCGAAGTCGCTGGTCTGGGTTTACGTGGTCGTGCTGTTGGCGGACATGTTCACGCGGCCGCAGCCGGACTCGGCATTGGCGGCCGTGCTGGCGAACGTGCTGCCGATTTTGCAGTTTGCGTTTTCCGTTCAAGGCGTATCGTTTTTGTCGTTCTGGATGCATCATGCGCGCGGGCGAGGGCGGGTGACGGCGATTACGGCGTTTGTGCTCGTTTTGCTGTTTCCGCCGGCGACGGTGCTGGCCAGTCTGCTCGGGGTGTTCGACGTGGCGTTTCCTCTTCGGGAACGCGTTCGCCGCAGATGAGAGCGGGAGCGAATCGAAACATGGCGGAGTGGCGAAAAAGGCAAGACGTCAGCTGGAGAACGGTCGGGCTCGGCCTGTTCACGGCGGCGGTCGCCGCGGGCTGGTTCGCCCTCGACTGGCGGGCCGGGTTGGCGGCCGAGGCGGTGGCGGCGGGGGTTATATACGCCTATTGGCGGCTGGAGTGGTCCGAATGGCGGATTTGGCGCCGACGGGTCGCGGGGCTGTCGTACCGCGTGCGCAAAGCGGGCGAGGAAGCGTTCAACGGTTTACCGCTCGGCATTGTGCTGTATGACGAATCCGGACGCATCGAGTGGCACAATCCGTTTTTCCGCCGCATGACCGGGGAAGAGTCGGCGGTGGGGCGGTATTTGTCCGAATGGTTTCCGGCGCTTCGTCTGAAAAAAGACCGCGACGAAGTGGTCGTGCTGCCGCTCAGCGACCGCGTATACGAGGCGCATTTACGGCCTTCCCGGCGGCTCGTTTATTTTTTCGACGTGACTGAACGCGCCGTCTTGCAGAAAAAGATGGAAGAAGAGCGTCTCGGCGTCGGCATCGTCATGATCGACAACCTCGATGAAGCGTCCCAGAGCATGGACGACCAGACGCGCAGCATGCTGACGGCGAAAGTGACGGGCGAGATCACGAACTGGGCGGCCAAGTACGGGATGCTGCTCAGACGGATGTCGTCGGACCGGTTTCTCGTGTTGTTCACGCAGCGGACGCTTCAGGCGCTTGAACAGTCGCGTTTCGACATTCTCGACCACGTCCGGGAACTGACGGCCGGCCAAAAGGTGCCGCTCACGCTCAGCATCGGCCTTGCGATCGGCTTCGACGGTCTGCCCGAACTCGGGCAGATGGCCCAGACGAGTCTCGACATGGCGCTCGGCCGCGGCGGCGATCAGGCGGCGGTGCGGATCGGGGAACGCTACTTTTTTTACGGCGGCAAAACCGGCGCGATCGAACGGCGCACGCGCGTACGCGCTCGCGTCGTCGCCCATGCGCTGCGCGACTTGGTCCGCGATAGTGAAAACGTCATCATCATGGGCCACCGGCTGGCCGATATGGACGCGCTCGGTGCGGCGATCGGCATGCGGCGGGCCGTGCGGGAGCTTAACAAGGAAGCTTATATCGTGCTGGAAAGCGTCAATCCGTCGATCGAGAGATTGATGGACCGCGTCCGGCGGGAAGAAGGGCTGATCGGCTGGTTCATCGGTCCGGACGAGGCGATGGGAATCGCGACGCCGCTTTCGCTGGTCGTCGTCGTCGACACGCACCGGACGTCGATGGTCGTTGAGCCGCGACTGCTACGCCAGACGTCGCGGGTGGCGGTCATCGACCATCACCGCAGGGGGGAGGATTTCATCGCCGATCCGACGGTCGTCTACCAGGAACCGCACGCCTCGTCGACGTGCGAGCTGGTCGCGGAGCTTTTGCCCTATTTTCACGACCGGGTGTCGCTGACGGTGTTGGAAGCGACGGCGCTTTTGGCGGGCATAGTCGTCGACACGAAACAATTTACGCTGCGGACGGGGGCCAGGACGTTCGAGGCGGCGTCGTTTCTGAGGCGGCACGGCGCCGACCCGGCGCTTGCTCGGGAATGGCTGCGAGAGGATTTATCAGAATTTCTGGAAAAAGCCGAGTTGATCCGCAACACCGTGATCCTGTACGACCGGTTTGCTTTGGCGGTGGCGGACCCCGACCGGTCGTATTCCCAGCTCGTCATCGCGCAGGCCGCCGATACCTTGCTGGAGATGGGAGGCGTCGAGGCGTCGTTCGTCGCGGCGGAACGTCCGGACGGGAAAATCGGCATCAGCGCCCGCTCCACCGGAAGCGTCAACGTCCAGCTGATCATGGAGCGGATGGGTGGGGGCGGACATTTCACGAACGCGGCGGCGCAAGTCGACGGGCCGCTGGAGAAAGTCGCCGGTCGGTTGCGCGAAGTGTTGAACGAGTTTGCCGGCGAGGAGGGATTCGGGGAATGAAAGTGATTTTCCTGCAGGACGTCAAGGGCCAGGGGAAAGCGGGAGAAATCCGGGAAGTGGCGGACGGCTACGCGATGAATTATTTGATTCCCCGCGGGTTGGCAATCGCCGCCACCGAGGGAAACGTCAAGGCGCTGGAACAGCGCCGGCGTTCAGAGGAATACCGAAAAGCCAAAGAAAAACGGGAGGCGGAAGAACTCGCCACGCGATTGTCGCAGATCGAGCTGAAGCTGACCGCCAAGGCCGGCAAGGACGGCAAGCTGTTCGGTTCCATCACCAACAAACAGATTGCCGACGAGCTGGAGCGGCAGTTCAAGATCGTGCTCGACAAGCGGAAAATCGTACTCGACGAGCCGATTCGGACGGTCGGCCGTACGACGGTGGAGCTGAAACTGCATCCCGATGTGACCGGCCGTCTGAACGTCCACGTGCTGGAGGCGTGAATCCGCCATGAGCGAGGATTGGGCGGCCGATCGCACCCCGCCGCACAGCCTGGAGGCGGAACAGGCGCTGCTCGGCGCGATTTTGCGCGATCCCGGCGTGCTGCCGTCGGTCATGGCCAAAATTTCGGCGGAAGATTTTTACCGGGCGGCCCATCAGCGCATTTATGCGGCGATGGTCGAGCTGGCGCAGGACAACGAACCGGTCGATCTCGTCACGCTGACCGCCCGGCTCGTCGACCGCCGGCAGCTGGAAGAAGTCGGCGGCGTCTCTTATTTGGCGAAGCTTGCGCAGTCCGTTCCGACGGCGGCGCACGCGGAGCATTATGCCGGTATTGTCGAGGAAAAAGCGGTTTTGCGGCGGTTGATCCGCGCGGCGTCCGAGATTGCGGCAAGCGGCTATACCGAGACAGAAGACGTCGAACGGCTGCTGAACGAAGCGGAACACCGCATTCTCGACATCGCCCGCCGGCGCGCAAGCGGCGGCTTCGTCGCGATCCGCGACGTGCTGATGCGCGTGTTCGAGCAGATCGAGTTTCTTTATCACCACAAAGGCGGAACGACGGGACTGCCGAGCGGTTTTCACGATCTCGACCGGCTGACGTCGGGGTTTCAGCGTTCCGATCTGATCATCATTGCGGCACGGCCGTCAGTAGGAAAGACGTCGTTCGCGCTCAACATCGCGCAAAACGTCGGCGTCCGCGCCAAAGAGACGGTCGCCATCTTCAGCTTGGAGATGGGCGCGGTACAACTGGTGCAGCGCATGATCTGCGCGGAAGCCAACGTCGACTCGTTCAAGCTGCGCACCGGTCAGCTCGATCCGGACGACTGGGAAAAGCTGACCATGGCGATCGGAACGCTGTCGGAAGCGAACATTTTCATCGATGATTCGCCGAGCCTGACCGTGTTCGACATCCGCGCCAAGTGCCGTCGGCTGAAGCAGGAGCGCGGCCTCGGCCTCGTCGTCGTCGACTATCTGCAGCTGATCCAGGGGCGCGGTCGGTCGGACAACCGCCAACAGGAAGTGTCGGAAATTTCTCGAATGCTCAAGCAGATCGCGCGCGAGCTCGACGTGCCGGTCATCGCGTTGTCGCAGCTCAGCAGGAGCGTCGAGCAGCGCCAGGACAAGCGGCCGATGATGTCCGATCTGCGGGAATCCGGCGCGATCGAGCAGGATGCGGACATCGTTGCGTTTTTGTACCGCGACGATTATTACGACAAGGATACGGATAGGAAAAACATCGTCGAAGTCATTATCGCCAAACAGCGCAACGGTCCGACTGGAACGATCGAGCTGGCTTTTTTAAAAAATTACAACAAGTTCGTCAGCCTGGACCGAAAACATACGGCCGTACCCGGTGCGTGAGGAAAGCGCGGCCGGGCGGATGGACAGTCGGCCGGTGCGATGTTTGCTCGGTGGAAGGGTTTCGGCCGAGGTGCGCGGAAAAGACGAACATTCGGTGCGATATTTGTTCAGATTGTTCGTTTTTTATTGACTTTTCGGCCGTGCGCTGCTACACTGATGATGCCCGCGAGGGCCTGTCGCCCCTTGCGCAGGGGCGAAACGAGAACAGCGGCGGGAGGAATCCGCATGTCCACGGTGGTTGTCGTCGGAGCGCAATGGGGAGACGAAGGCAAGGGCAAGGTGACGGATTTCCTCGCCGAGCGGGCGGACGTCGTCGCCCGCTACCAAGGCGGGGACAACGCCGGCCATACGATTTCGATCGGCGGGCGTCAGTACAAGCTGCATCTGATTCCGTCCGGCATTTTTTATTCCGACAAACTGTGCGTCATCGGCAACGGCATGGTCATCAATCCGAAATCGCTCGTCCGGGAGATCGACTATTTGCACGCCAACGGCTTTTCGACCGATAACTTACGCGTCAGCGACCGCGCGCACCTGATCATGCCCTATCATTTGCTTCTAGACGGGCTGGAAGAGGATCGCAAGGGCGCCAACCGCATCGGCACGACGCGCAAGGGTATCGGACCGGCCTACATGGACAAGGCGGCTCGCAGCGGCATCCGTGTCGCCGATCTGATGGACGCCGCCGTGTTCGAGAAACGTCTGCGCGATTTAGTGGCGGAAAAAAACGCTCTGCTGAAACTGTACGGCGCCGAAGGACTCGACGCCGACGCCATCCTGGAGGAATACCTCGCCTACGCGGAGCGCATCCGCCCGTACGTGACGGATACGTCGGTCGTACTCAACGATGCCATCGACGCGGGCAAGAAAGTGTTGTTCGAAGGCGCGCAGGGCGTCATGCTCGACATCGATCACGGCACGTACCCGTACGTGACGTCGTCTAATCCATCGGCAGGCGGCGTCTGCATCGGCTCCGGCGTCGGCCCGACGAAAATCCGCGAAGTGATCGGCGTCGTGAAGGCGTATACGACCCGCGTCGGCGACGGGCCGTTCCCGACCGAGCAAAACAACGAGATCGGCGACCGGATCCGTGAGCGCGGCAACGAATACGGTACGACGACCGGTCGGCCGCGGCGCGTCGGCTGGTTCGACAGCGTCGTCGTCCGGCATGCGCGGCGGGTCAGCGGAATTACCGGCCTTGCGCTCAATTCGTTGGACGTCCTGACCGGGCTCGATCCGGTGAAAATTTGCGTCGGCTATCGGTATCGCGGCGACATGATCGGGCATTATCCCGCCAATCTCGGCGTGCTGGCGGAATGCGAGGCGGTCTACGAGGAGATTCCGGGGTGGCATGAGGACATTTCCGGCGTGCGGAGGCTTGAGGATTTGCCGAAATCGGCTCGGCTTTTTGTGGAGCGCGTGGAGGCGCTGACCGGCGTTCCCGTCGTGCTGTTTTCCGTCGGCCGCAACCGCGAGCAGACGAATCCCGTGCGGCCGATTCCCGGCTGGAACTGAGGCGAAACCGGACGGCGTATGATCCGTAAACATGTATAGAACGACCGAAACCTGCCCGAAGGAGGACGTTGCCCGATGTCGCTGTTCAAACGGCTGCGCGACCTGACGCTGGCCAACGTGTACGCCCTGATCGAGAAAGCGGAAGACCCCGTGAAGATGACCGACCAGTATTTGCGCGACATGCAGGAAGACCTGGAGGAAGCGGAACGCGCTGTCGCCGCCCAGATCGCGCTGGAGAAAAAGTTCAAGCAGCTGTACGAGGAACAGGAGGCGCTCGTCCGCAAGCGCGACGAGCAGGCGCACGCCGCGGCGAAGATGAAGGATGTCGATCTCGCCCGCCGAGCGCTGGAAGAGAAAAAGGCGGCGGAACAAAAAATGGCGGAATACAAGGCCGCCTACGAACAGAACAAAGAAGCCGCCGACCGGCTGCGCGCCAAACTGGAAGAGATGCGCCGGCAGTACAATGAACTGAAGAACAAGCGCGACACGCTCGCCGCACGGGCCAATGCGGCCAAGGCGCAGGTCGAGATCAACCGCGCGATGGCCGGCATGTCGGCGGACACGGCGCTGGCCGGCCTGAAACGAATGGAAGAGAAGGTCCTGCAGCTGGAAGCGCAGGCCGAAGCTTCGAACGAGCTGGGCTCCGCGCCGAAATCGCTTGACGACGAGTTCGCAAGCCGGCTTAAGGATCGTGAAATTGAGGAGGAGCTCGCGGAACTGCTGAAAAAATACGAAGGGTAACCCGGTTTCGGGTTGCCTTTTTTGCGGGGAGGATGTCCGTGGACGTTTGGGTCGTGCTGGGGATGTTCGTCTGGACGGCTGCCTCGTTCGTGTTGTTGTTCCTGCTGATGGCTGTCGACGCGTTGTTTACGGGATACCGCGACTTGGCGGAAATTCGCGACGGCAATCTCGCGGTAACGGTCCGTTTCGTGATGAAGCTCGGCGCCCAAGGCGTCATTCTCGCCCGTTCGATCGCGACGTCGAACGAGCTGTGGCAGGCGCTTCTGGCGTCGGCCGTTTCGTTCGTCATCCTGATGTTGCTGGAGCTGGCCGTTCGTCTGCTGTTGCGCGCGTCCGCGAAACTCGATCTCGACCGCGGGACGAAAGAGGGCAAGGCCAATTACGGCTTGTTCGCCGGATCGCTGCATCTGGTCGGCGCCCTCGTACTGGCGGCGAGTCTGTGAAACGGAGGATCGCCCGATGCGGCTTTTGAATCGGCTCGGCCGGCTGTTGCGAAAAAACGAGCCGCTCCGGTCGGAGCGGTCGGCGCTGGACGTAGCGCCTGGCGACATGATGGAAATCGGTCTTGTCGTCTATGAAGTCGTCGGCACCGTCCGCTACCGCAACCGCCGCTCGCTCGTGGCGACGCTACGGGACGGCACTCGCATTCGGTATCTCGAGATCGAGGAGCGGGAGACGACGGCGTTCGTGCTGTTCGATCCGATAGACGGACGGCTGGACACACCGGAGGAAATCCCGACGACGATCGAGATGGAAGGCAGATCGTATTATCTCGAGGAACGCTTCTCCGGATTCGTCGACGTGGCGGGGCGGACGCCGTTTTCCGCGGGCGGGGAGCAGTACGTGTGGCTGTTTCAGTCCGACGACCGGCGCCGGCTGCGTATTGAATGGCAGGACGGCCGGATCATGCTTTATGAGGGGGAATCCGTGTTGCCCGCGGAAGTCCGGTTGATCCGCGGCGCGCGCTGACGGGAGGTGACGCCGCCATGCGGTTTTGGATGCGGGGATGGCTCAAACTGTTGCTCGCGCTCGCGGTGGCGTCGTCCGCGGCCGGCTGCGGCGGCGGACGGGCGACGGTGCAATACCCGTTGGAATCGGTGTCGGACACCGGCGCCGGTCGGTCGTTCGTCTACCGGGCGGCGGGCCGGTCCGTGCCGGACGTGGCGCGCGAGCTGATCGCAAGCGACCGACCGCAACAGGTGTCGCCGGAAAACCCGGAGCGCATGTTTCTCGTTTATCCCGACCGACTGGTACATCTGCAGCGCGATCCGAACCGGCCGGCCGACACGCTGATCGAAATCAGCGACCGCGCGTTCGTACAGCAGCAGTACGACGTTTCCTTCCTGCAGATGTATTTACTCGCGGAGGCGCTCGACGAGCTGTTCGACGCCGCGAAACCGAAGACAGGCCACTATCGCGGTTACACCGAGCGCGACGTCTATCGGCCGACGACCGTCTACCGCGCGCCGACGGACGCCGACCGCAAAGCGGCTCCGCCGCTGACGGTCGACCGTAAAGGGCAGATTTTCAAACGCGCGGATTTGCCTCCGGCATCTTCGGACGCCAAAATCGGCGGTTCGGGCGACGTGTTCAAAAAAGCGCCGGTTTCCGTCGCCGAACCTTCCCAGCGTTCGACAGGCTCGACCGGTACGATCCGCAAAAACACCGCGTCCGGCGAAGTGAAGCCGAAATCGTCGGTTTTCTCCCAGCCTCGGCCGCGTTCTCCACCGAAGACGCGCGTCGGAAGCAAAGGACGAATTATGGTTCGCCGCTAGCATTTAGTTTCGACCGACGTTTAATCCCGCGGCGATTCGGGCAAGACTGGAAGTAAAATTTCGGTTTGCTCGAAAAACGAGAGGAAGACGGTCGCGGGATGAAATGGCTATGGCGACTTTGCCGGTTGGCTGTCGAAGCGGCGTTGATCGGCGCGGTTTCCGTGTTCACCGTTTGGTATACGGTGACCGAACAGATGAATGCGGTGTGGCGCGAACTTTCGATTTCGCCGCCCGATGCGGCGTTCGATCCGGCGGAATATGTGTCGGCGTTGGCGCGGCGGGCCGCGCCGTTTTTTTCCGCGGCGGAGCGGAAGGATGCCGGTGCGACGGCCCGGACGGGGGCGGATGCCGATTTGGCTGACGAACAAGAAGGCCGGGATGAGGCGCAACCGGTCTGGAATGCCGTTACCCCGAACCCTGCGTCTTCAGTTTCTTCGATTGCATCGGCAACGCCGTCGGCAGCCGTTTCGCCGCTTCCGCCGTCCGTGAATCCGGAAAACGGCGCGACGCCTGCTACAGGATTGTCCGCTGGTTCTTCGCCCGATCGTCCGGCCGTCGCCGTGACGGAGCAGCAAATTCTCGAACTTCGCAATCGGCTGAGCGAAGCCGACAAAAAACGCGTTTTCGATCTTTTATCGGCGCGGCTGACGGCGGATGAAATCGGGCGCATCGCCGATTTGTTCGAGGACGGCCTTACGGAGGCCGAACTGAAAGAAATCGACGGCATCGTGGCACAGCGTCTCAGCCCGGCGGAATATGCGGAGCTGACGAGAATTCTCGCGATTCGCGCCGATACGGATTGAAAACGGTTGAAATTCGCCCTCTCCCTGTGGTAAAGTAGAAATCGCGGATTTCCCGCGATTGCCGGCGAACGGCGAAGAAACCGCGGGGTTGAAGGGGAAAGACATGAATTTTTTCAGGCATGTTCGCGAATGGAGGGTCGTACGGCGAGCGACCGTCGCGCTCGGTTGCGGGATCGGCGCGGGTCGGAAGCGATGTTGGCAGGCGTGGCACTACGTTCGCACCATCCTTCATACATACCGCACGCAATATCTCCGAGGAGTCGGGGCGCTGGGGCTGATCGCCTCTGTGGCGATCGGCGGTAATCAGTACGTGCTTTTTCATACGCGCGAGATCGTCCACGTCTACGTCGACGGCCAGCCGATCGGCACGGTCAGCAGCGTCCGCGTCGTCGAGCAACATATCGCTGCCCGTCAGAAGGAACTGGAGGAGCGCAGTCCCGACGTCCGCCTGGTACTGGATCGCGAAGCCGTCACGTTCCAATCCGAAAAACGGTTTATGGGCCGATACGACAACGAGGCCACACTGGCGAAACTGGATGAAACGTTGAAGCCGAAGGCTGTTGGCGTCGAACTGGTCGTGGGCGGATCGGTCGTGGCGATCGTCCGCGACGAGCAAGTCGCTTCCCGCATTCTGGAGCAGTACAAGCAAAAATTCGCGAAATCCGGCGACGTCGTAACGACGTTTTCGTCCGACGGCAGCGGACAAGCCTCCGCGCGGGTCGAATCTGTCGAGTTCGTCCAAACCGTCGAAGTTCGCGAAAAGGACATTCGGCCCGACCAGGTAATGCGGCCGGAGGACGTTTTACGCAAGCTTGAAGGCGGCGAGACGACCCCGACGACCTATGTCGTGCAGGAAGGCGACTGCGTCGGCTGTATCGCGCAGAAGTTCGGTATTTCGCCGGAGCTGATTTACCGCAACAATCCGTGGATCCGGGACGACTTGATCCGCGTCGGCGACGTTCTCGACTTGACCGTTCCGAAGCCGTTGCTCTCCGTCCGCACGGTCGAGCTCGTCGAGGAGCGGCATGAAATTCCGTATCCGACGGAATACCGGACCGACGCGACGATGAAGGCCGGGACGACGAAAACGATCAAGCCCGGCAAAAACGGTCTGAAAACCATCGAATTGCGCGTAACGAAAATCAACGGTGAGGAAGTGTCGGAGGAAGTCGTCGGCGAACGCGTTTTGGAACAGCCGGAACCGGCGATCGTCGTCCGCGGCACGAGAGTGATCACCGGGGAAGGGACCGGGCGTTTCAGCTGGCCTGTCGTCGGCTACATGATCACCAGCACGTTCGGCATGCGCTGGGGCGAAATGCATAAAGGCATCGACATCGTCGGCAATCGCAACATTCTTGCGGCCGACAACGGCGTCGTCGTGTTTGCCGGCGACCGGCTCGACGGGTACGGCAAACAGGTCGTCATCGACCATCAGAACGGCTATCGCACGGTATACGCCCACCTGAGCCGGATCGACGTCAAAGTCGGGCAACGCGTCGAAAAAGGCGAACGAATTGGGTACATGGGAGCGACGGGACGGGTGACGGGCGTTCATCTTCATTTTGAAATTTACCGCAACGGCGTCCCGCAAAACCCGCTAAAATATTTGTCGAGATGACGCGGTTTTCCCTTCAGAGGCGGTCCGACTGCGCAAGGCTGTCGGGCCTTTTTGTTTTTTGCTAAGATAGGAGATGAAGAAGTCCCGAACCGCCAACGGGTGGTGTCTGAACGTGTTGGGAAAAATTCTGGTGGTCGACGACGAACGTCCGATCGCGGACATTTTGAAATTTAACCTCGAAAAGGAAGGTTATCAGGTCATCTGCGCGTTCGACGGTGCGGAAGCGGTGGAGGCGGCGTTCCGCGAGCAGCCGGATCTCGTGCTGCTGGACATCATGCTGCCGGTCAAAGACGGGGTCGAGGTTTGCCGCGAAATCCGGACCCGCTTGCAGATGCCGATCATCATGCTGACGGCGAAAGATTCGGAGATCGACAAGGTGCTCGGCTTGGAGATGGGCGCCGACGACTACGTGACCAAGCCGTTCGGCACGCGGGAGCTGCTTGCGCGCGTCAAAGCGCAACTTCGACGGCACCGGATGCGGCGGCAGCCGGACGGACAGTCGGAGCAGTTGATCCGCGTCCATCGGCTGACGATCGATTGCGACATGTGTCTCGTGCGCAAGGACGGCGTCCCCGTCGACCTGACGCATCGCGAGTTCGAACTGATCCAGTACATGGCGCGGCACCTCGGCAAGGTGATGACGCGCGAACATCTGTTGCAGGCGGTGTGGGGCTATGAATATTTCGGCGACGTGCGGACGGTCGACGTGACGATCCGACGGCTGCGGGAAAAAATCGAAGACGACCCCGGCAAGCCGGAATATATTCTGACGCGCCGCGGGCTCGGCTACGTGATGTGGAATCCGGCCGCGGAGGGCGGAAGATGAGCCGATGAAGGGTTTTCGCGTGTTCCGTTCCATCCGCTTGAAGCTGAACATTTTGTACAGCTTGCTGATTTTGGTCGCGATGCAGGTGGTTTTTGTTTATTTTGTACGAACATTGGAAAACACGTTTCAGCAACGCGAGTCGCAGGCCGTCCGCAAGCAAGCGACGTTGTTGGCGGAAGCGGTGAAAGATTACCTTTTGCCGAAAAACGGACTGGAATCCGGCGACCGGAGCGCGGAAGACCAATACCGTGCGCTGGACGAAAAAGTGCACTTGTTTTCGGATAACCGGACCGAGGTGCAAATTCTCGATGCGAACGCAATCGTTCGGGCGTCCAATGCGCGGATTCCGCCGCCGCCCGGTCTCGTCAAGTCGACGCAGCCGGAAGTGATTCAGGCGCTGCAGGGCGCCAAGACGGTCGAACGGGACATTTTCGATCCCGTCGACGATCTGCCAAAAAAACTGGTCGTTCAGCCGGTGACTGAAGACGGCAAGGTGATCGGCGCCGTCTACATTGTCTCCTCGATGAAGGAGATGTATGAAAATTTAAGGCGTATCAATCAGATATTCGTGTCCGGGACGCTAATCGCGCTTGCGCTCGCCGCCGTGCTCGGCTTCGTGCTGTCGCGGACGATTACGGCGCCGGTCGTGGAGCTGACGCGCCAGGCGACGGCCGTGTCGGAAGGCCGGTTCGACCGCCGCGTCCGCGTGCTCGGCGACGACGAGATCGGCCAGCTCGCCAGGGCGTTCAACCATATGACCGACCGGTTGAAAGAGGCGCTGTCGAGTACCGAGGAGGAGCGCGAAAAACTGGAATCGGTCCTGTCCAACATGAGCGACGGCGTCGTCGCCGCGGACGGTTCAGGGCGTGTGATGCTGATGAACCGCCGCGCGCGCGAAATGTTGCGTGCCGGAGCCGGCGGGCCGGAAGCGGCCGATCTGGCAGAGCTGCTCGGACTGCCGAGGCAGGAGTTTGCGAGGTACGCTATTGACGGCGGCGAGACGACGGTTCCGATCGGCGAGCTGATCGTACGCGTTTCGTTTTCGCCGATTCACCGTAGGGAAACGGGCGTTACGGGTACGATCGCCGTCCTGCAGGATGTGACCGAACAGGAAAAGCTCGAACAGTCGCGCCGCGAGTTCGTCGCCAATGTATCGCATGAGCTGCGTACGCCGCTGACGACGATCAAAAGTTATTTGGAAGCGCTGGAGAGCGGCGTCCTTGAGGATCGGGAGCTGGCGCGCAAATTCCTTGCGGTCGCCGCGAGCGAGACGGAACGCATGATCCGGCTCGTGCACGATCTGCTCCAGCTGTCGCGGTTGGATGCCGGCCGTGTGCCGCTTGTTCGCGAGCCGACCGACGTTGCGGAGATGTTGGAGGACGTGATCGACCGGTTTTCCGTTCAATCGCGCAGCCGCAACATCCAGTTCCATCTGCGCGTCGACCCCGGTTTGCGGAAAGTGTCGATCGACCGCGACCAGATCGATCAGGTGTTGGACAATCTCGTCTCGAACGCGCTGAACTATACCGCCGACGGCGGCTGGATTCGGCTTGAAGCGAGCTTGCGGGACGGCGCGCTGGCCGTGTCGGTCGAGGATAACGGCATCGGCATCCCGAGGGAAGATTTGCCGCGCGTCTTCGAACGGTTTTATCGCGTCGACAAAGCGCGTTCGCGCAGCATGGGGGGGACCGGCCTCGGCTTGTCCATTGCCCGGGAAATTATCCGGGCGCACGGCGGGGCGATCGGCATCGAATCCGAAGTGGGCAAAGGAACGAAAGTCACGTTTACGATTCCGCTGTCCGAAGGGAAGACGGCGTCGTGATGGAACGCGTGAAGACCGCGTTGCTGTTTTTGCTCGTGATCGGCAGCCTGGTGCAAAGTTATTTGCTCGTGTTCGGCAACCCGCGATTCGAACCGATCAATCGCGTCGGTTACGTGCAGACCGAACCGCAGGGCGAACCGCTCGGCCTGGAGGACGTTGTGGTGCCGGCGGAGATCGTCGTCCATCACGGCGACGGTCGGCACACGGTCGTTTCCCCTTCTTTTCCCCTTTCCTCTATGATTTATGACTCCGTCTGGGAATTTATGCGGCAGCGGACGTTCGACGGCTTCCGCCGCAATGCGCTGTTCGTCGGCCCGTTTGAACGCGAAACGATGCGCAATGCGCGCAAAGGCGTGGAAGTTCGTTTTCCCGGCGGGGTGCCCCCGGCCGTGTTGTCGCAGTTGTTGCGCCTGAAGGGGGACGTGCCGCCCGACGGCGCGCCGGTCGGACGCATCTGGATCTATGAATCCGACGCAGCGGGCGACGTACGCGTCCTGTTTTGGGGCGAGGACGGTTTCCCGTTGTACGAGGCCGTACGCGCCGACGTGAGCCGCGACGACCTGGAGCGGTTTTCGGCGATGGCTGCAGCGGAGACGACTTACCGGTTTCTGACCGGGGATTTCTATATTCCCGACGTTTCGCTGACCGTCTCCGTCTGGAGGGCGCCGTACCGGAAGTACACGGCGGAGCAGCTGCAGAAAAATTTGTTCATCGACCTGCAAAACACCCGCCATATCGCCGAGCCGAACGGTTCGGAGATTTATACGGATGGTACGCGCGTCATTCAGATGCGGCCGGACCGCGACTGGTTCGCTTATTCCGACCCGATGCCGGATTCGGATCGCCCGAACGACGTGATGGAAAATTTGCGCGCGGTGCTCGGTTTCGGCAATCAGCACGGGCTATGGAACGGCGGTTACGTCGTCAAAACGTTCGGTCTTTCGAATGCGCCGGGGCGGCAGTCGTTGACGTTCGGTCTGATCTTCCAGCGGCTCGCCGTCGTGCCGGAGACGGCCGAATCGTTCGGCCGGATTCAAGCGGTCGTCCAAAACGGAATCGTCACCCGTTTCGAACGTTCGGTGCTCTATGTGTCGGAAAACGAGGCGCGCCCGGACGCCGGCGGTCTTGCGGTGGAACTGCCCGGCGGAGACGAGCTGGCGGCGTTTCTTGATCGGTTGCCGGAACGCGGCGAAATCCGGGCCGTATACCCCGCGTTCAGACCGGCGGCGGACGAGCGGGAGGTCCGGTTCATTCCGGTTTGGGCGGTCGAACTGCAAAACGGCGGCGTCCGGTTGCTGGACGGCAGGCCGCGGGAGGGAGCAAGTGGATGGACTGGGGGCGCGCCAAAACCGTATTGATTTTTGCGTTTTTCGTCCTGAACCTGATTCTCGGCTATGAGCTGTGGTTGAGCGGCGGCGCGCTGGGCGGACCGGAAGGCGAAGCGGAAACGACGATCGAGGACATTCGCAAGTTGCTTTCCGCACGAGGGATCCGGCTTGATGTCGAATTGCCCGCCCGACCGCCCCGTTTTCAAAAGTATGTGTTAAAATTGGATGAAGCGAGCCTTTCGTCGGAGCGTACGGCGCTCGAGCCGCCCGTACCGGCTCCTGAAGGCGCGGATGCGGGTGAAGTATGGCGGGCGGCCGCCGTCCGGGTCGACAAGGGCGACGAATACGAGTTTGACGTCTGGACGTCGGACGGCGGCGTCTTCGTCGGGTTCCAGCTGTTGGCCGGCGTTCCGGTGTTCGGGGTGGAACTGAAATTTTTTCGGGAAAACGGTGCCGTAGCCGCGTTTCACCGGCAATATGCGCAGCCGATTTCGGAAGAAGGCGGTGAACAGCCCGTCTTGTCAGCCCCGGATGCGCTTCGCCGTCTGCTCGATGCGGGCGCGATGCCGGAAGGGACATCGGTGCGCGACGTTCGGTTCGGATTGTTGTATCGGCCTTTCGAGGAGCCGGAAGGGCTGACGGTGCCGGCCTGGCGCGTCGTGCTCGACGTGCGGCCCACGTCGGTCGGAACCGCGTCAGGGCAGGCTTCGTCCGCTCAGGCGGTCGCGCAAGGGTCCGGGAACGGACAACAACCTGCGGCGTCGACCAGGCGTATTTATTTTGTTGAGGCCTATCATGGCGAAGTGTCCGAGGTGCGGTCGCAGGCGGCGAACGCCGGCTGAACACAACAGGAGAGGAGAACAACGGATGGGGTTGCGGTTTACGATTCTGGCCAGCGGTTCGACGGGCAACAGTATGTTGGTTGCCGCACGGGACGCGAAAGTGCTGGTCGACGTCGGATTGAGCGTGCGCAAAATCGAAGGATTGCTCGCTGAGGTCGGAGTGTCGCCCGAGGAGCTGGATGCCGTGCTGATTACGCACGAACATGTCGACCATGTGCGCGGTGCAGGCGCGTTCGCTCGAAAATACCGTCTGCCGGTATACGCCAACGAAAAAACGTGGCGGCAGCTGGAGCGGCAGTTCGGCGGGCTTGATCCGGCTCAGCGCAGGGTGTTCGTCACGGGTTCTGAGCTCTGGTTCGGTTCGCTGCGCGTCGAGTCGTTCGAGCTGTCGCACGACGCCGCCGAACCGGTCGGCTTCAGTTTCGCGGCGGCCGGGTACAAGCTCGGCCTCGCCACGGATCTCGGCTACGTCAGCCGCAACGTGATGGAGGCGATCCGCGATTCCGACGTTCTGATCATCGAGTCCAATCACGACGTCGAGATGCTGCGCGCGGGCCGGTATCCCTGGAACGTGAAACGCCGCATTCTCGGCGACAAGGGACACCTGTCGAACGAGGCGGCGGGCGAGGCGCTCTGCGAGCTGTTGTCCCCGCGGACGAAACGAGTCTATCTGGCGCATTTGAGCCGCGATCACAACCTGGCGGATTTGGCCAGGCTGACGGTGAATAACATATTGGAAGAGCGCGGCGTGTACCGCCGTTGCTCGGTGCGGCTGATGGATACATATTTCGATCGCCCCACACCGTGGGACGACCTGACGATGACTCCGATCGGAGGCGAAATCGCCGATGAGCTTGTTCGACGATGATTTCTATTCGGCGTCCCGCACATTCGGCGGGAGTCGGTGGAAGATCGACGGCCGGCGCATTTACGGGCGGACGGCGACACGTCATTTTGATATCCGAACGATTGCCGCTGTTGTCGCTATTGCGTCCGGCGTCGCCCTTCTCGTCGGCTGGACGCTCGGGCTGCGTTCGGCCGGGAGCGTCCTGTCGACGGAGGAGCGGATCGTGCGCGCGGTGGAGCGCGTCATGCCGGCGGTCGTCAGCGTCGTCAGTTCGGTGACCGGAGGCGGCGCGTCGGAAGGCCCGTCGTTCGCGATCGGCGTCGGTTCGGGCGTCGTTTTTGAAAAAGCCGGCGGCAGGGCGCGCATCATTACGAACCAACACGTCGTGCAAAACGCGAGCAAAGTAGAAGTCGTGCTGGACGACGGCACGCGCCAGCCCGCGACCGTCCTCGGCGGCGACGTGTTCACCGACCTCGCCGTTCTGGAGACCGACGGCAAAAACGTCCGCCGTGTCGCGGAGTTCGGCGATTCACGGAACCTACGGCCGGGCGAGACGGCGATCGCCGTCGGCAGCCCGCTCGGCCTCGGGCTGTCGCAGTCGATCACGATCGGCGTCATCAGCGGCCCGCAGCGCCGCATTCCCGTGTCGCTCGATGCGGACGGCCGGTACGACTGGGAGATGGACGTCATCCAGACGGACGCCGCGATCAACGTCGGCAACAGCGGCGGGGCGCTCGCCAACCTCGACGGCAAGGTGATCGGCATCAACAGCATGAAAATCGCCGAAACCGGCGTGGAAGGGCTAGGTTTCGCGTTGCCGATTCATCAAGTGTTGCCTGTCGTCGAAGAACTGGTTCGGCACGGTAAAGTGCTTAGGCCCAAAATCGGCATTCGCGCCGTCGAGCTGGACGTGTATGAAAACCGTTCGGCGCTCGGGCTGCCGGAGTCGGTGCGGGAAGGACTCGTCGTGATCGGCGAAGTCGAGGAACCGGCGGCGTCGGCCGGGCTGAAGGCGGGCGACGTCATCGTCGAGCTGGACGGCCGGCCGGTCGGTTCGATGCTGGAACTGCGGCAATATTTGTACGGGCGCAAAAAAATCGGCGACAAACTGGAGATTACGTTTTACCGGAACGGCAAGAAGGAAACGGTGACGATCCGGCTCGGCGAGTATTAGACGCAGGAAGTATGAAAGGAGGGGGGCGGCCGGTATTCTGCACGTCTCGATTGTGGCGGTCGGCAAGCTGAAAGAACCGTACGCGGCCGCCGGCGTCGCGGAATATGTGAAGCGGCTTCGCCCGTACGTCCGTCTGGAAACGGTGGAAGTCGACGACGAGCCGGCGCCGGACCCTGCCGACGCGGCGGCGACCGAGCGCGCGCTGCGCCGGGAGGCGGACCGGCTGTTCGCGCGCTTGCCGCGCGACGCCTATGTGATCGCGCTGGCGGTGGACGGCGAGTTGTGGTCGTCGGAGGAGCTGGCGGGACGCCTTCAGCGGCTTGCGGCAGAAGGCCGCGGCCGCGTCGCGTTCGTCGTCGGCGGCACGTGCGGCCTGCACGCGGACGTGCTGCGGCGCGCCGACGCGCGATGGTCGTTCGGACGCATTACGCTGCCGCACCAGCTCGCGCGGCTCGTGCTGGCGGAGCAGCTGTACCGGGCGTTGAAGATCATGCGGGGGGAAGGGTATCATAGGTGAAAAAGGAGGCATGACGCGGGCCGGAAAGGATGTGAATCGGGCATGGCGCGCGCCGACTTGTTGCTGAATCTCGTTGTAGCGGGTTCGAAAGGCGATGCGCAGCTTTTCAGGCGCACGGTCGAGGCTTTGATCGCAGAAGAAAGAAGCAAGCAACACCACGTGTTAGCGGATCGGCTGGCGGAAAGTTTAAAATCGCTTACATCTTCTCGGGAGGCGCCCGGTTTTTTGAATGAAGGAACAAGGAATTTGTTGTACGAAATCGTTCCGAAAAAGGACTTGGACGACTTGATCCTTCCCGAAAACGTCCGTAACGCCTGCGTCGAGTTGATCGAAGAACAGCATCGATGCGACTTGCTGCGATCGTATAATCTGGAGCCGCGCCACCGCGTCATCCTGGTCGGTCCGCCCGGCAACGGCAAAACATCGCTGGCCGAAGCATTGGCCGGCGCCTTGATGGTTCCGATGTACATCGTCAGGTACGAGGGGATTGTCGGAAGTTATCTAGGGGAAACCGCCAATCGGCTCAAACGGTTGTTCGAATTCGTGCGGACCCAGAGATGCGTCCTGTTTTTCGATGAATTCGACGCGATCGGCAAGGAACGGGGCGACAAACACGAAACCGGCGAAATCAAAAGAGTCGTAAGTTCACTGTTGTTGCAGATCGATGATTTGCCGAGCCACGTCGTCGTGGTGACTGCGACCAACCACCCGGAACTGCTGGACAAGGCGGTATGGCGGAGATTTCAGCTTCGTTTGTTTTTGCCGAAACCGGAAAAGCCGCAAATTGAAGCTTGGCTGGAACGGTTCCGGGCAAGTTTCGACCGACCGTTGGGACATTCCGTTCGGACAATCGCGGAAAAGCTGTACGGACTGAGTTTTTCGGAAATCGAAGAATTCGGGCTCGACGTACGGCGCCGCTATGTATTGTCGTTGCCTGATTCGGATCTGAGATCGATCGTTCGGTCGTGCTTGAAGCAGTGGGAAGGGCGGTTTCAGCCGGAAGGACAGGGTGAAAAATGATGGAAAATGCGCAGAGACCCTTGATCTTTTTTCCTTCAGCAAATTTAGTGAAAAAAGAAGGAAAGAGGAAATATCGCCCAAAGGATATTGTAGTTCCTGAAGAAGAAAGACAGAGAAACAGGTTGATCCCACAATTCCAAAGATTGATTGAAGCATTTGAAAAAAAGCGTATGTTCTTTCAACAAGATATGCTTGGAATAATGCCGGAACAAGTGCTCGTTTTTGAAACGGCGGGTTCGATAGAAGGTTTCATCAGCGCCGTGAAAAAAATCAAAGGACTTGAGTGGTTGGTTGAGTGGGAAACGGAGTTTGATCCCGATGATGATTTTTATAAAGTGGGGAAGAACGGAGAAAGACTCGATAAACCAGTTGATGGCCGCTTGTTTTTGGTGATGTCTGATCAGCAAGCCTTGCAACAATTAAAGTCATTATCGGACAAGTATTTTGGAGGGCATAAACTCCCCGATGAATTTAAAAAATGGGGGGATTTGTTTAAGCATTTAAGAACGGTTCGTTATTGGAGTGTAATCGACCGTTTTGAAGGGACAAGATTTCTTGAGACTCTAAATGACTGGATTGGAATGGGAAAATCATCCATCAGGTTTGAAGTAGAATTATGGTATCAGAAAAATAACGAGAAAAGAAAAGTTTATTCTAGTAATATAAGTAATTTGATTAAAAATTCTAATGGAAAAGTATTGAGAGAGTGTATTATGCCTCAAATTTGCTATCATGCCCTATTAGCCGAAGCGCCTGTAGAAGTTTTTAAAGAGATTTCAGAAGATACGAATGTTCGTCTTCTACAAGCTGGTGAAGTCATGTTTTTTAGACCGGTGGGACAAGCGACGACGATCCCTCTTGAAGGCGATCCAGTAGAAGGAGAAAAGAAAATATTTGAGAAACCTCGGAATACCGAACCTCTTGTAGCAGTGTTGGACGGTTTGCCTTTAGAAAATCATGATTGGTTGAGGGGGAGATTGATCGTTGACGATCCAGACGAATTTCAGGAAAGTTATCAGGCGGATGAGCGAGTACACGGCACCGCGATGGCCTCATTGATTTTACACGGTGAATTGGACGACAATCTCAAACCGCTTTCCCGCCCGTTATACGTTAGACCGATTTTGAAACCGAACCGGGATACACGCGATAATCCACCTCCTGAATGTATACCCGACGATGTATTGCCGGTTGATCTTCTTCATCGCGCCGTTCTGCGCATGTTCGCGGGAAGCGGGACATCAGGTCCGGTTGCGCCGACTGTCAAAGTCATCAACTTGTCCGTAGCTGATGCGGCAAGACCGTTCAGTCGGATAATAAGCCCGTGGGCACGACTTCTTGATTGGTTGTCCTATGAATATAAGGTTTTGTTCATTGTGAGTGCAGGAAATTATGTTGAAGATATTGTTTTTGATGGCATCGAACATGTGTTGCGGATGCCGAAAGACCAATTGTCCGAAGAGGTTTTGAAATGCATTTGTCGACACGCGGCTGATAGAAGAATTTTATCGCCTGCCGAATCGATCAATGCGCTGACGGTCGGCGCTCTTCATGAGGATTCGTCTTTATTTGTTGAAAGTGGACGTCGCATGGATATTATGAAGATTAATTCTATGATTAGTCCTATCACTAGAATTGGTTTTGGCTATAAGCGCTCTGTTAAACCTGATGTTGTTATGAAGGGAGGAAGACAACTTTATATCTTTAACGATTTCACGGGAAAAGGAAGTTTTACTATCAATAAATCTAATAAAGCACCAGGGCAAAAAGTGGCTTTTCCTGGTCATCAAGGCAATACTTCATCGTTTGCCTATACGCGGGGAACGAGCAACGCAACTGCTCTTACTACACGATTAGCACACGAACTTTGTGAAATGCTTTACGAGCTTAGGGAAACCCAACCTCACGGAGAACAATTATCCGATGAATTCATCCCCATACTGGTAAAGGCCCTGATTGTCCATGGAGCAAGTTGGAGGAATGTATATGAAAAAATAGAAAAAATTTTAGGAAACGAATATAAAAGATTAAGAGAGAAAATAGTCCCAAGATTGTTTGGATATGGAGTAATCGATTCCGATAGAATTTTTTATTGTACAGAACAAAGAGCTACACTGATTGGATGCGGCAAATTGCGCAAAGAGCAGGCTCACCTTTATTCTGTTCCGTTACCGCCCTCTTTGAGCAGCAAGAAAGAATGGCGGAGACTTACCATTACGCTGGCTTGGTTTTCTCCAATCAATTCTGGCAATCTGAAATATCGACAAGCTGCTTTATATTTCGAGCCTCCCGTAAATCAATTCGGTTTAAAAGCACGAGAAGAGGTTGATGCGAATGCAGTAAGAAGAGGAACTGTTCAACACGAAATTTTAGAAGGAAATCAAGCAATACCTTTTATGAACGGGGAGGCCATTGAAATCCGGGTAAATTGCCGGGAAGACGCCGGAGGACTAAAGGGGGAGGTCCCTTATGCACTTGTCGTTTCATTCGAAGTCAAAGAAGGCGTGAACATTCAAGTTTATGAAGAAATCCGAAATCTTATCGCTCCCAGAGTGCGAATTCAGCCGTCTTGAGAGCGTGTCAGATTGGACATTCCGACGCGTTTGACGGATCCAAAACGGAGCGAGCAAATCGCAAGAGGATGATTTCAAAAGCAATACTTCCACTCGCGCCGCCCCTCCCCCTTTTCTCCGTACTTCAGCGCGATGGCCAACACATACGAGGCGGCGTCCGGCGAATCCGGATACCGGTATTGCCACATCTGTTTTTCTCCGCGCGCCAGGTGGCCGACGGCGCAGACGGAGCCGAGTTCCCGCCCGCCCTCGTCGGTAAGCGTTGCGGTCAGCTCATACCTGTGGCCGAACGTGTCGTCGTTGAACAGGCCGATCTGGACGACGAGCGGCCGCTCGGCGTTTCCGGCGTCGCGACGCAGCGTCGGCCGCACGCGGAACACGTCTTTTTCCATCAGGGCGAGCCGTAATTCGCGCAGCCGCATCATCCCCGATTCGGCACGGAGCCGGAGCCGGTGTTCGCCCGCCGGCAGCCAGAATCGGCCTGTCGGGAAGCCGCTGCCGGACGCGTCGATCCGGACCGGCGGGAGTTCGGGAAAGCCGTCGGCGCGGACGGGGAAACATTCCAGAACGGCGCTAAAGACGGATGCGGCATTGGGGCCGTCTTCACCTGTCGCGGTACGGCCGCCGGCCGCCGAACCGATCGCCGGATCGTCCGCCAGGACGATCGTCGCTTCGTACAATCCGCTTTCCTCCACGAATAGATCTGTTTCCCACGCTTCGCCCCGCCGCAGCTCCAGGGGTATCTGTGACGGAACGCCCGGCCGGATCGCGCCGGGAACGCGGAACGGGTCGAACGCGGCTTCCTCCTCGGCGGCCCGCTCGCGCCGGGCGACGGCGGCGGGCTTGGTCGTCTCCGACTCCCTTCCCGCACGCGCATCCGAAATACGGGGGCTTTCGGCCGGTCCGAGGAAGCTCGGTCGGACGCCGCCTGCGTCGATGACGATTTTTTGCAGGACGACGGTCGGATCGACCATCCAGATTTTCAAAGTATGGTCGCCGGGCGCGTCGATGTGGTGAACGGTCTCGACGGTCCGCACGTTCAAGATGACACTCTGCTCCCAGTCACGCTCGTCAGGACGGCCGTCGGCGTCGCGCAGGATACCGTCGGCCACGGCGATCGGCCCGTCGTCGAACGAGACGCCGAGGCGCAGACTCGCGCCGGGAATGAAGTCGAGAGACGGCGCAATGTAGCAGACGACGCGCACGTCGCCCGTGCTCGCCAGACGCACGCGGTATTCGAGCCGGGGCGAGCCTTCCGGCGGTCGAGCGCTCGGGACGGTGACCGGAAACACTGCCATCGACGACAACGTTCGGCCGTAGTCGGGAATTTTGCGCCATTCGGCGCCGCCTGCAGGGACGCTCGCCGCGTAATGTTCCGCTTCGATTGAAATACAGCCGTTGATTTCCACGAAAATCGGCAACGACTGGGCGACGGTACATTCAGCGTCCGGCGAAACATCCTCGGCCAGGCCGTTCGGCCTGCAGCAAGCCCCGGCCGGTTCGCAGGCATCGACCGTCGCCGATCGGACGAACGCCGGATTCGCCAGACGGACGCGGACGGTCACGGCGGCGCCGCCCGGCCCGGCGATCATGACGGTGCCTTCGGCGCGACCGTCGCGCGGCACGGCTTCCCAGTCGACGTCCACCCACAGCCGCTTTTGCAGAACGACGACGCCTTCGCATGCAGACAGCCGAATCCAGGGCGCGTCGGCCGTCGCCGTAAACGAGAACGGCTCCGTCCCGCGGTTGAATACGTCGATGTACCGGCGCTCGCGCGAATACGGGTCAAACGGCGGCAAAACGCAATCGTCCTCCGGCGCACCCGGCCAGGCGGCTTCCGAACCTTCGACGGCGACGCCCATCACAGCGCCGGGAAGCGGCGACACGTTGCCGACTTCCGGCATCGTATTGTTTTCAGGCTGGTTCCAGTACGTGTAGCCGATATGCGTCTGGTCCATCATATGGTTCCACTTGCCGAACGCGGCGCGCCGGTTGTAGTCGAACGAAAGGGCGTCGTCTTCCGCGAACAGCAGCTCGGCCCGGCGCGCTTCCACATTCGCCGCCGTCCGGCCCTGCCGCGCATAGAGCCGGCTTTTTTCCACCCGCAAGTGCAGCTCGTTGACGACGGCCGACGCCTTGACGGGATAGAGCACGATCTGGAAAAAGGTGTCCTTATACGGCTCGGGCAGTTCCGCGTACAGGCGTTCGGCCGTGCGGACGGCGTCGCGCATGTCGGCCAGCACCGTTTCCGCCTCTTTGTCGTTCGTCCAGCTGTAAAGCGGCACGGCGTTCAGGAGCTCCGGCTTGATGCGGCCGTTCCATTTCGAATAACGCGCGATGAGATCGGCGATCGCCTCAGCGCAGCGACGGTCGACGCCGAATTGCCGCTCGGCCCAGAGGACGCCGAACTCGCGCAAGTTGTCGGGGGTAAAAGCGTGAACATTCCATGCGAGCCGCAGGAAAAATTCCGTCTGAAACTCCATCGGCTTCAAATCGCCGACGTTGACGATCCAGATGCGGTCGGCACCGTACTCGTAAGCCTTGTGCATCTGTTCCCAGATTTTCGGGATCGGGACGGTGTTGATCCATTTGTACGAGCGCGGGCCGCCGACGTAGTCGAGATGGTAATAAACGCCCGCCCCGCCGGGACGGCGGCGCTCGTCGGGCGTCGGCACCCGCCGCAGGTTGCCGTGATTGTCGTCCGACCACAGCAGCGTGACGTCGTCCGGCACGCGCATGCCGCGGTCGTAGTAGTCCTGCACTTCCTTGTACAGCGCCCACACCTGCGGCACGCGCGCGACGTCCGGGTTCATGTATCGGGCGATGATGCCGCGCTGGTCGTCGATAATCGTCTGAAGCAGGCGCATTTTTTCCTCGAACGAAAAGTGCCCACCCATCGGTTCGTCGCCGTCGCCGCGCATGCCGAGCGTGACGATGCTTTCGTAATGCCGGCTGCGGCGAATGCCTTCTTCCCAGAATCGATACAGCGTCTCGCGATTGACGGCGTAGTCCCAGGGGCCTTCGCGACGCTTTTTCCAGTCCTTGTGCGGGCGCAGCATCGGCTCATGGTGCGACGTGCCGACGACGATGCCGTACAGGTCGGCCGTCGCCGCGTTCCGTTCGTCGTCTTCATAAAACGAACTGTCCCACATCGCCGGCCAGAGGTAGTTCGCTTTCAGACGCAACAGCAGCTCGAACACGCGCTCGTAAAATTCATGGGTGAAATCTGGGAAATTCGCGCGAACCCACGTCATGAGCGACGGACCTTCGTCGTTCAGGAAAATGCCGCGGTATTTCACCGTCGGCTCGCCCTGCCGGTAAACGCCGCGGCGGACGAACAGCTCCGTCCGGCGCGTGACCGGCACGTCGGCCCACCAGTGCCACGGTGACACGCCGATCTGCTCGCACAGGTCGTATATGCCGAAAATCGTCCCGCGCTTGTCGCTGCCGGCGATCACGAGCGCTTCGCGGACGCCGGGCAGCGGATCGGCGACCGTCTGGACGACGAACGATTCCCACTTGCCGGCAAGGTCGGCCGCATCCAGCCGGCCGGAGCCGATCAGCCGGTCGACGACGCCGTTTCGGCCGATCGTGCCGACGATGACGGCGAATTCGTTCAGCGCCGCGGGATCGTGAACGAGCGGCGGGCGGCGGCCGGTCACGCGCGCGAGGTCTTCGGCGAGATCGCCGGTGGCGCGCACGACGCCGGGGTAATCGCTGTTTTCGACATAGAGATCGGCGACCCGTCCGCCGGCGGCGAGCGGAAAACCGCAATCGGCCGCATCGGAGCGGTTTTCCGTCGGCGCGCCGGTCGGATCGCCCTGTGAACGATCGGTCGGTTCGATCATGTAGCGGGGTCCGAACATGGGCGGTCCGTCCTTTCGCGAACCTTTTGGAGCAGGAACTTCGCGGCAACGATTATACGGCAGAAACGGGCGGACGGAAACGGCCCGCGGGCGAAAAGTCGTTTTTTCTCGGAAACAAGTCGTAAAATGAGGGTGTCCGCTTTAAGCGGGACGGCGGCCGGTAGTCTAAAATCTTATTTTTTCAAGTGTCGGCTGGCCCGTTTGACAGTCATATAAGAATATGCTTATATATGAATTGAGGTGAAAGGGATGCAGGCAGACTGGGATGCGCTCGCGGAAAGTTTTCGAGCCCTCGGCGACCGGACGCGGCTGCGCATTCTCGCGATGCTGAAAGTCGAGGAGCTGTGCGTATGCGAACTGGTCGAGGCGCTCGGCATCTCGCAGCCGGCGGTGTCCCAACATATGCGCAGGCTGAAACAGGCGGGCTGGGTGAAAGAGAGAAGACGCGGCCAGTGGGTATTTTATTCGCTGGACGGGTCGGCGCATTCGTTTCGCGATCAGGTCTTGGAGGCGCTTCCGGATGTCCGCGAGGCGGTGGAGCAACTGCGTCGGAACGGAAGAAGGGCGGTGTGTGAATAATGCGCGGTGCTCGAAATGCCGCTGGACGCGGGCAATCATTTCGAGTTGCCGATCGCCGTCGCCGTCGGCGTATTCGGCCTCGATTCCGGCGCGGCGTTTGCGGCGGTGATCGGCCCGCTCGTCGAAGTGCCGGTGTTGCTCGCGCTCGTCCACGCGGCGTTCGCGTTGCGGCGGAGGTGGGAGTTTGTGCTCCCGCGAAAAGGAAAGGAGACAGCGGAATGAAGAAAAAAATCATTTATTTTCTCTGCACCGGCAATTCGTGTCGGAGCCAGATGGCGGAAGGGTTCGCCAAAGCGTATCTCGGCGACCGCTTCGATGTTTACAGCGCGGGCATCGAGGCGCACGGGCTGAACCCGACGGCGGTCCGGGTGATGGCGGAAAAAGGGATCGACATTTCCGGCCAGACGTCGGACGTGATCGATCCGCAACTGCTCGCGAAGGCGGATTGGGTCATTACGCTGTGCGGCGACGCCCACGACCGCTGTCCGGCGGTGCCGCCGCATGTGCGGCGCGAACATTGGGGGTTCGACGATCCGGCGAAGGCGACGGGTACCGAAGAGGAACGCCTGGCGGTGTTCCGGCGGGTGCGCGACGAAATCGAGGAGCGCATCCGTCGGTTTGCGGAAGAGGAGGCGTAAAGCCCGAACCGGCCGGCGGGCCGAAAGCGGTCCGGCGATCCGCCGGCACGGACGGAAGGGTTGAAGTCATCAGCCTTTCCGCGCGACCGCGATCGATTCATTCGCTACATGCTCTTCCAGCCGGCCGTCGCGAAGCGCGAGCCGTCGCGGCGCGAGCGCGGCCAGCGATTCGTCGTGCGTGACGAGCACGAGCGTCGTGCCCTCGCGATGCAGCTCCAACAGCAGCTCGACGACGCGCTCGCCGTTTTCGCGGTCGAGGTTGCCCGTCGGTTCGTCGGCGAACACGACGTCGGGGCTGTTCGCCAGCGCTCGCGCGATCGCCACGCGCTGCCGCTGCCCGCCGGACAGCCGGTCGGGGTAGCGGTGGGCGTGCTCTTCCAGGCCGACGCGGCGCAGCAGCTCCATTGCGCGCTCACGGCGCTTTCCGGCGGGAACGCCCGCGTAACCCATCGGCGCCTCGACGTTTTCGACGGCTGTCAGCTCGCGGATCAGGAAAAACGACTGGAACACGAATCCGAAATGCCGGCCGCGGAAACGCGCCAGCTCTTCTTCGGACAGGTCGTCGACGCGGTGGCCGTCGAACCGATATTCGCCGCCGGTCAACCGGTCCATACAGCCGAGGATGTGCAGCAGCGTGCTTTTGCCGCTGCCCGAGCGACCAGTGATCGAGACGAACGATCCGCGCTCGATGTGAAGATTCAGGCCGCGGAAGACGACGAGTTCCTTGTCGCCGTCGCGGTACACTTTGGTACCTTCGATGATTTCCAGCACGGGACTCGTTCACTCCTTGCGCAAAATTTCGAGCGGATTGAGCCGCCGTAAGCGGATCGCCAGCGAACCGGCTGCGACGGCTCCTGGTACGACCGACAGCAGGGCGGCGGCGGTCATCAGCGCGGGCGACTGGCGAAGCTCGAACGCTTCAAGCCGGACGACGTGCAAACATGCCGCGCCGAGCGCCGTGCCGATCAAACCGCCTGCAAGCGGAGGCAGCGTCGCTTCCAGCAGCAGTTCGGCGAACAGCGTTTTTTTCGATGCGCCGACCGCGGATGCGATCGCCAGACCGCCGAGCCGCCGCGCAAACAAAAGATGAGCGAGCGCCGACAGGCCGATGGCGACGACGAGGAGGCACAACGCCGCGATGGCGGCCGCGTTCAGCGCCGCAAGACGCGCTTGTTCGAGCCGGAGCAGGACGGCCTGAAGGGCGGGTTCTATGGTGAACGAGTAAAATTCGCCGGTTGAGACAGTCAGCCGGTGAAGCAGCCGCGCGATGTCCGACGAAACGTCGCCTTGGGCCGACGACGGCGACGGGAACAGGACCGACAGCCGGAATTGTCCCACGTCTTTTTGGGAAAATTTCTCGAAGTAATACGACAAAGGCAGCCAGGCCGTTTTCGCCAGAGGGACGGAGACGGTCGTCTGCGACGTCTCCGGCATTTCAACGGCGGCCTCCCGGGCTGCAAGAAGGGTCGCCGGTTCGATCGCGAGCGGGCTTCGTCCGTCGACGGACAGGCGGCCGTCCGCGTCGAGCGACAGCGCGACGTCGGGCACGATTTGGCGATACTGTTTCTGCAAAATTTGCTCGACGTCTTCCCCGAGATAGGCGGTCGCGCCGGTTTCAAAACCGGGCCGGTCGACGCCGAGCGCCGCGTGCAGGTAGTCGTCGGATGCGAACAGCAGGTAAGCGGTGTCGACGCCGCCGTCGCCGGACCGGGCGAAATAGACGCGCTGCACGATGAAAAACGGAAGACGGGCGCCGGGGAGTTCTTGTTTGAGTAGCGTATATTGATCGAAATCCAGCGGCGGCCGGTCCGCGGGCTTTTCCAGGACGATCGCGATGTTCCACGCCCGGCTCCGCGCGTCTTGCCGCAGCGTTTCGAACTGCGCCCGGACCGACGACTCGACGGCCGCGGAAGCGTAGATGACGGCGATGCCGACGACGACCTGAAGCATCACGGACAGGTGAAGTTTCCAATGATATCGTATTATGCGAAACGTTTTGCACAACACGAACCGGCTCATCCGTCCACCTCCCGGATCAGGCCGACGAGCTCGCGCCGGGGTAATTGTCGCGTGAACAGGGCGGCGAGCAGTGCGCACAGCGCGACGTGAAGCGCCAGAACGGCGGAAACGGCGGCGGCGTCGATGCGGATCGGCCGCAGGTAGAGCGCCACGACCGGTCCGACCAGCGCCAGCACGGCGAAGACGACGACCATGGACACGGTCGTGACGGCCAACAGTTCGCCGAACATTTCGGCGTACAGATCACGCCTTCTCGCGCCGAGTGCGAGCTGGATTCCCATTTTCCCTTTTCGGTTGAGAAAGAGAAGGTAGATGATATTCATTGAATTGATGATAAAATAAATCAAACATGGAATAGAAAATATAAACGCTATGCTCCCCATCCTGTAAAGCTCGCTTACGGCCCGACGGGTTTCGGCGGTCGCCGGTTCGATGAGAAGATCGCTTTTCAGGTGCAAGATTTTCGCACGGATGGGCTCGAAAGCTTCCTTATCTTTGAGCCGGACGTAATAATAGACGGTGCCTTTCAACAGCGCCCCTTCTTCGTCTTTCACAATGACCCGGTCGGGAAACAGGTCGGTCACGCCGACGACGAGACAACCTTCGCCCGCGACCGCGATTCGACGGCCGACGGCGTTCTTGCCGACGAGCTGTTTGGCCAGCCGGCTTCCCAGTACGCATTCCGCGAGGTCGGGTGAATCGGTCCGCCATGAACCGGAAGATAAAAATTTTTTGAAATGCCGGTCGAAATCGCGGTCGACGTGAAGGGCGTAAGTATAGCGGATTTTGTCCCGATAGGAGAGGACGGTCCACATTTCCGCCCGATACGACACCTGTTCCACGCCCGGATCGAGCGATTTCAGACGTTCGAGCAACTCGTTTTCGGTCGGACCAGCCGGTTTTTCCGATGAAAACGGCGAAACGACGACCGGCGCCCGGTTGACCGCGACCCATGTCCGGTCCGCCGCGATCATGGTCTGGTCGCGCAGGACGTTCCATTCAAAGTTGAGGGCCGTCAGCACATATGCCGGAAACATCCAGCCGACGGCATAACCGAGCGCCAGCACGGCGGCCGTCGTCTTATTTCGGCGGAGGTTGCGGACGACGAGCAGGGACAGAAACCGGATGCGCGCCCACATGTTTACGCCTTCTTTTTCACGAGACGATAAACGACGCCCCTGCCGGCATTCAGCACCCACCAGCCGTCTTCGGCGGGCGCCATCGCCGCGAGGCCCATGATTTCTTCGGCAGGAAGCTGAAACCGGTACGACGTGCTGATGTAATCGCCGTTTTCTTCGAAGCGGTCGATCGTGCCGTATGCCCTGCTCAAAAGGTAGATCGCCCCGCCGATCGCCTGAATGTCGCCGGGGGTATACATGTAGGGCAGTTCGGCGACGCCGCCGAGGCCGTCCGGACGGACTTCCACCAGATAGTTGCGCCCCGACTCGAAACTGAGGCCTTCCTTGACGTTGCGGAATTCACCCGAAGAGGCGAACAGCACGCGGCCGCCGACGTTTGCGATCGAACCGACCAAATCCTTACCGAACGAGCGGACGGCGCCGTCGTCGGAGAAGACGAAGATTTTGGCCCACGAGCGGGCCATCGTGCGGGCGGCGACGTAAATTCGGTCGTCCTGAACAGCGATGTCCGCCAGGTAGCTGTGCGATCCCTGAAAAGGAAACTTGTCGATGGCATAAGCCTTGACGAACGCGCCGTCCGGGGAAAGCACCTGCACCCGGTTGTTGCCGGAATCGACGACGTATAGGCGGCCGGCATCGTCCGTCGCCAGGCCGGTCGGGCGGATGAATTCCACAGGACCGTTGCCGGTCCGGCCGAGCGTGCGGATGAGGTTGCCATGCTGGTCGGCGACGACGATGCGGTCGCTTCCGGTGTCGGAAATCCAGAGGCGGCCGTCGCGTTCCAGAATCGACGAAGGCTCGCGCAGACCCAGGTTTTGTCCGATCGTGGCGGCCAGTTCGTATTCGATATGTTCGGAAAGCGACGTCAGTTTCGGTTTTTCGGCCGGCCATCGGTCGGAGGTGCAGGAGGAAAACACAAAAATGAGAATAAATATCAAATATAAATAAAAAATTTTTTTCATAATCAAATCTATAACTCCTTCCAAAGCAAAAATTTAATAAAAAGAAGGGACACACCATCAAAAATTATTTAACAATTACATCCAGAACTAGTTTCTAGGACTCTATATTGAATTTCATAAAGACCTCCTCCGAGATTACATATTCTGCTCTGATAATCTATTCTCTTGCTTTTTTTAGAGAATGGCCACAAGGGATTGCACCAATCAGAAGTACACCATGGACTTGTAGATGAATAAGTAGACCAACTAGTGCAATCTGCTGCTAAAGCAAAGTTTGGGAATAGTATTGAAACCACAATTGATAACGATACGATAATCTTTCTTCTATGTCCCATCGATAATACCTCCTCCCTCAATAAATTAATGTTTTCTTCGTTTTTCTCGCGTTTTCGCATGATTTCATCTTCGACACCCGAAGCGCCCTTGGATAGAACTTAATGAGAAGTGAATATCTGGGATCCACCCGTGTCACG